>Ga0099822_1003148_pt1 | contig 21050 bp, 14 predicted proteins | sample CowpeawhiteBW_FD_76839 | JGI IMG/M metagenome (GOLD analysis project Ga0099822, IMG submission 76839) | Root nodule microbial communities of legume samples collected from California USA - Cow pea white BW | ecosystem: Host-associated > Plants > Roots > Nodule | place: USA: California | collected...
ACACACACACACACACACACACACACACACACACACACACACACATATATATATATATATATATATATATATATATATATATATCGCCCAATCCCATCATAGAATTACCTTCCTTTGATTCCATCTAGCATGGCCACAACCATGATATTCGCGTTCTACATGTCCTAGTGAGTACTTCAAGATGACCTGCTGCCATACCTATCGGCCACAACTGATAGAGCACGTGCGGGAAACCATTGCTACGGATCATACACCGTAACGCCAGGTAGAGTTCCCGAATACGAAACTCTTCAGCTATTAACTGAGGAGGGCAATCTATCTGGACCCATCCATACTGGCCATAACCAACACACTCACACCGGCAACACTCGCCAACCCGAGCTCAACTCAAGGGTTCCTCATGTTCATCCGTCATTCCGAGCTCAACTCGAGGAATGCCACGTGCTTAACCCCTATCCCGAGCTCAACTCAAGGGGTACGTTCCGAGCTCAACTCAAGGAACACCAGCAACCCCACCTTTCAATCATCACCAAAAGCCTTTTAGATCACGCATGCAGAACCAGCAACCCAAGACTGTAGTAGCAAAGTCGCTTGGCGGGGGACACGTACCGCCAGGCGCTGCCAGCTTCCAAACCGCTTGGTGGAGAATGCGTACCGCTAAGCACCAAGCGCCTTAGAAATCCCAATGTCGCAGATACCGCTTGGCGGGACAACCCATACCGCCAAGCGCATGCACTCCAGGGCCCCTTGACCTTGTCATTATCGCTTGGCAAAACCTCCCTCTCCGCCAGGCGTCACTCGCACTAGAAGCCCATTGTTTCCTAGCTATCGCCTGGCAGTTCCAATACCTCCGCCAGGCGCCATACTAGTAGGTCGCGTAGTACTAAATTCCAAGTCCTATGAACAGTCTGTAGCCCAAACTTGGATCTATAAACTATAACATTTATCACCTTAATTTAGTTGATTCACATTTATACCATTCACACTCAAATGATTTTGGTACAAAATCCCAAGATTAGTGCCTTGACTATACTTCTCTCTATACTCATGATTGCCAAATAGGTTCACATCTCCAAAGGTTTCACAAGTTCACACTTCCTGTTTCACAATGTGCTCTCCATAGCCATGCCTCTTATATCCCAACATTTTTTACAGTATTATTTAAGTCTCCAACCACTCCTTAATACTAATTCCAGCGTACTCAGACCTGTGGCTAAATCCCTTGTACACTCAAATTTTATTTCCACAGAACTCTAGTTTACTCATACCCCTACTGCCATATGTTCCTTATTGATTCCATCAAATTTCCCAATTGAAACCCCAAGTTAATTCATACCATGAATGCATGACTACACAAATCTTAGCTTTTGTCTAATGATTCATACCTGGTTTCCTTAAAGGTCCACTTCCGTAGAGACCCCAACTTTCCAATACATCTACCCACCAAACAGTAACTCCTTCTTTCCTTAAAGGTATACCAGTTCTGGCAAATTCCAGAATTCTGCACTACACCAGCGAGAGTCCATTTTTTCCCAATTCTCACGATAGTTCACCTACATGAAGTCCAATATACAAACCACACCTATTCCATAAAATTTCCCCTTAACATTACACCACCAATTGGTCTCGTAGTATCAAATTCCAAAACTTTCCAACCTTAATACCTATTTGCACTGTTTCATTCAAATTAACCTTCAATTACACGATATTCAATAGTATTTTCAACATCTGATCATCCCTCAACAATTATCACAGACTTTTCCCCGATTGGAAATCACCCAGAACCCCAAAATCATCAATATCGATACATATCGCTCGTGTCGCCTGGCGGCTTGATCAGCCCTACCAAGCCCTTCATCCAAACACCCAGAATCTGGGTTGGCATACATATGTCGCCTGGCGGTCAGGCTCGTACCTCCAGGCGATTCCTCATCTAGAACTCAAAATCAGATAGAAATTTAAATAATGGTGATGTTAATTACCATTTATTGGATCTTTATGGTCTGTTTTTCAGCCACCCTTGGCTGCTCCTTAGCCATCTAGGGTTTCCATGCCTTTCCACCTTTATGCCAAAGGAAATATTGGCAAAAAGAAAGTTTAATTTAGGTTCATCAAGGTTTGAACCCACAACCATTCCAATGCCAAGTCAATGCTAAACCATCAAGCCAATTCATGTTTCTTACTAGCTAATTTAATTCATGGATTATATCATTCCACAACATGATCACATATATAAAAGTATAATAACAAATAAATAACACATAATTGACATACATAGGACTTGAACCCAAGTCCTCTCACATAATAAAGTACTCTCAACCATTTGAGCTAGTACTTTTCCACATCATACAAGTTAGAATTTAATGCCATAAAGGCTCTCTCTACCCGTATTTATTAATTAACTATTTATTTAATTACTTAAATTTTATAGGTCTTACACGCAATGTAAATCTCTGTTTGTCTTAGCCATCCATGTTTGCAAATAACTTTTCACGTGATAAGGTGAGTTTCCAGAAGCTTGAATGGTCTGAGGTTCAATGAATCCATACATGGAAGTTGAGCCTTGTTCCACAATTACTTTGTTCATGTACCTACAATAAAACTGTTAGGTATAAATTAAAAAGTACCAATTCAATGTTCTAAATGTAGAATACAATAAAAAATCTTACATGCACCATGGTTGTAAAATTGAAATATTTAACATCTTGTCTCCCGCAACGATCTCTAGTGCATCATTCAGATAGATGTACAATGGAACATGACAGTGGAGGCCAAATACTCTTAACTCCCACTAGAGCACTACTAGTCCTCTCTTCAATTTGTGTAATTTTGTGAGAAGCTTCCCTAGAGGTTCATCTTCTGCTTCTACCATGTCATCATCTTCATGTATAACACATTGACGCCTAACATGCTGCTTTTTAAGACGGGTGGACTGAAATAAAGATTTTTGAAAGGTATAAGATCAAAAGGTTTATAAATTGTAAAATTGAACTACTTAGAATATGATGCCATGATACTTTTTGTGGGCCAAAGTATGGCATCATCAATGCTTTAGGCCAAGCTATAAATTTGCCTAAAGCTTCCCCAACGAATTGGATTTCTGATGTTGGCAAAGGCACTTGAGCATGGGGATCTAGAATTTCATCAATTGTCACACGCGCGTACTAGGGCAGTAAAGGAACACCATGGATAGTCTGCCCCCTTGAAGTTGTCGTCCTATGGCCACTACGTGTGGAGGATCTCCATCAACCAATAGCTCATACTGACTTGTGTAGTCAGTATGATCTGCAGCAGAGCATGAGCCTTTTGTGCTCACACGATGTTCTGTAGGAGCTTGAGTGGGGATCTCCATATTCTGCTGATGCATGGACAGAAGCTTTTCTTCAAGTGTTTGTTGTTGAAGTTGTTCCATGAAGCGTTGCTCCGTAATTCCCATGCGTTGGTTCATTTTTTCCTCCATTTGTTGCTCCATCTTCCTCAAGGCCTCTTGACTTAAGGATTCGTTACTTCTTTGTGGAAGACCAAAGTAATCTCGAAGATCAATGAAACCTCCAACACCACAAATAAGTCATGGGTGCTCTGGCTTTCCAATCGTTGTTGTCAGTATATCGTCTCGACCATGACCAACAAACGAACCCTGAGTCTCTTTCTCAACTAACTCATCCTACACCACATAAGCAAGTTTAATCATAAAGAGGAATCATATGAACTATGGGTGTCAAATACGTGATGCACTTACTATTCTTGCAGCCTTCCACAGCTCGTACCTAGGAATTGCAGGTACTTCGTCAGGGGACTCAAGTCCTAAGGCTTGTGAACGAGACTTTTTCATTTCTTTCTCTAATAATGCATAGCTACCTCTAAAGAGTACGTGAGGTGTATCATTAAGCCTTTGTCTTTCTTAGGTTGTTGTCCTTTTTTCCTATCACACACATAACACTATTTACTAACTTTAATTCAAAAATGTATGACTAATGTCACTATAAACAAATTTCATAAACAAACCTGTCAATCCTCACACTCTCTGCATGCACAAAAATACATCCAATCCTCCTCAAAGATTGAGTACTTTATGCAAGGAGTATCATGTTGTTTGTCTCCAAACACATATAGATGTGTGAGCCTTGCCTTGAAGTCCCTCCATCTGGTGCCTATGTAAGATAGCACTTTCTTCCTAATTCGCTCGATGTTTGGAGCAATATCAAAATTTTGTTGTTCAAAAATCAACAAATAAGTTATGTGTTAACTAAGATAATAAACAATATAGTTGCTTTAAGTAAACATACTAAAACATCTTGCCATAGGAGGTTCTTATCGACCTTCGCGACGTCATCCCACGAAGCAATCACAATAGGGATTTTCTTTTTGGACAACATCCCTCTATAGCTACGGTAATCGTTTTCCCCTAGGCCACTAAGATCATTCGATTGGGGATCAATCTCGACCAGCAACCTTTGTTTACCAAGTCGTTGGTTTGTGACACTCGACAACCGAGTCATAGATCTATCTGGTCCACTCTTTGCTGACCCAAAGCTCGTCATACCTGAAAAACACATCATTAGAAAATGTTAATAAGGAAAATATACTAATTTACCTCTACTATATTACACGAAAAATATAAAATTATAAATGTGAAAATATTAATAAATAAACACCTAATAAGGTATTTTTTTCTCTCATATGCCTTCATTGTGATCACTTCGAATAGCATGAATGTCATCAGTTACGTCATCAACCTTGTCTTAAATGGTTGTTGATGAGAAAGACGTCGTCTCAAGTAGATAAAGACAATATTCATCACAATTTCTGTGCATGCTTCTTCGTTCTAATACAATTGACCATTTTTGATTGGTTGGATCAATGATATAAAACAATTGTCTCACTTTAATGGCATTAATAAATGGTTCATCCATATAACTCATCTTGTTAAGATCCACCAAAGTGAAGCTGAGGTCATTTGTCCCCACATCGGAATTTCTATCAACCCATTTACACTTAAAAACTGGCACTCTAAAAGTTACATAGTCAACTTCCCATATTTCTTGTATTATTCCGAAGTAACTAATGGATGTTGTAATTAGATTTTTGTCCTTAGAACTGGCAAAAATGTACAGCTTCAGCTTAAGTGTAACCCCACTATTTTGAACTCTACTTTTCTCATCTTTCATCTTTGAATAGAAACAATAATTGTTTATGTAGAACCTGCCATATGCGATCACATCAGTGTTCGGTTCATGAGCTAGCCTCAATAGAGTTTTAGAAACATTTGGAATCGCATAAATTGTTTTCTTAAACCATGATAAGAAAGTTTTGTTATGTTCATTAAGTGCCCATTTTTCACTCATATGTGGGTATGCAGACTTCATTTCATCAATGTGTTGTGAAATGTAAGGAATAACTTCTACAATGTTGTTTAAGATGTACAAATGGGCTTGATCAACTTCTTTTCTACTAACACTTTGAATCTTCACTCCTCGAACACCCTTGCCTTCATATTTACCTTCATGTCTACTCTTAGAAACTCCAATTGGTGCACAACTTGGCATATAACTTGAAAAGAATTCAATGGCTTCTTCTGCAATGTACTGTTCTAAAATTGAAGCTTCCAGTCGATATTGATTCTTGACATATCCCTTTAAGATTTTTCATGTATCTCTCAACTGGGTACATCCATGTCAAGAAAACTGGCCCACATAATCGATTTTCTCTAACTAGATGAACTATCAAATGAACCATGATATCAAAAAATGATGGTGGAAAATACATTTCCAATTGACACAATAGTGTAATGGTCTCATTTTCCAAATCATTTAACACTCGAAGGTCAATAACTTTCTTGCATATTGCATTAAAGAACATACACAAACATGTTATAATACCTCTAACAGAAGAAGGTAAGATGGCTTGAATAGCTACTAGTAACAATTGTTGCATCAGCACATGACAATCATGGGACTTTAAACCAACTAACTTTAAATCTTGCATAGAAACAAGGGTACTAATATTTGAAGAGTAACCTTGGGGAACCTTCACACTTTTTAAACACTGATAAAAAGTTTGCTTCTCCTTTCTAGAAAGACTGTGACAGGCTGGGGGCAAGTAGGTACGTCTTCCAATTGATTGTGGATGTAACTTAGAAAGGATACCCATGTCCACCAAATCTTGTCGTGCTTTTATTCCATCCTTGGTCTTTCCTTTTACCTTTTGTAAAGTCCCGATGACGCTATCACATACATTTTTTTCAATGTGCATCACGTCTATACAATGTCGTACCTCAAATTTACACCAATATGGAAGATTAAAGCAGACTGATCGTTTATTCCAAATATTTTTCTTTGTGGTCTTCTTCTTTTGATGTTTACCGAACACAATATCAATGTTTTTCACCTGATTGTATACTTCTTCACCATTGTAGGGTCTCGTCACAACTTTATTCTCAGGACTTCCATTAAATGCTTTTTTCATTCTCTAGTAAGGATGATTTCGAGGAAGGAATTTTCAATGTTTTGTATACACGGTTTTCTGACCATGTTTCAATTGAATATAACTTGTGTTTTCTTCACAAATTTGACATGCGAAATGACCTTTAACACTGTAATCGCTCAAGTTTCCATATGCTGGGAAATCATTTATGGTGCAAAAGAACATTGCACGCAAACAGAAAGTTTCTTGACAATATGAATCGGACACATCAATGCCTTCTTCCCACAACAGTTTCAAATCATCGATCAACGACTTTAGGTACACATCAATGTCATTTCTAAGTGGTCTAGGACCCGATATCATCATAGACAACATCATATATTTTCTCTTCATGCATAACAAAGGAGATAGATTGTCTATCATCAACAAAATTGGCCATGAACTATGTTTGCTACTTAAGTTCCCATAAGGATTCATACCATTTGTAGCAAGTCCAAGTCTTAAGTTTCTTGGCTCTACACCAAAGTCTGGAAATGTTTCATCAATCTTCTTCCACTGTGGAGAATCAGCTGAGTGTCGAAGAAGATTATCACACTTTCTTCCATCAATGTGCCATTTCAGGTTCTTTTCATCTTCTTTAATGGAAAAAATCATTTGAATCTAGGTATTATAGGAAGATACCATATCACTTTAGCAGGTGGACCATCTTTGTCTTCATCACCACTTTCATCAATTTTCTTTTTAAACCACGATAAACCACATGTTGGACACACCTTTAGTGAAGCAAACTCGTCTCTGTATAAAACATAATCATTGGGGTATGCGTGTATCTTTTGATATTCTAAACCCATTGGACATAAAATTTTCTTTGCCTCGTAATTACGGATAGGTAACATGTTATTTTTTGGAAGCATTTCCTTTAGCAACTCCAACAATTCTGTGAAACTTTTATCGGTCCATCCATTCCTCGCTTTTAAACTGAACAATTTCAAAGTTGCCGACAATCGTGTAAAGTTAGCGCATCCTGGGTACAACTCTTCCTCTGAATCAAACTTAAGAGAATTAAATAAATGAGATTTTTCAAAATTTTCTTACCCAACATCACGTACCATGTTTTCTAAATGATCATCCATCCATTGGTTTACATAATCTATTCCTCGTGACGTCGTAGGTTGGTCTAACTACTCCATGTCAAGTCCAAAGTGTATAACTTCTCATTATTCTGAATATGAAAAGACAACGAACATAAAGACAAAAATATGTCCCATTAATAGAGATTGCATGTTCTTGAGCATATTGCAAAAAGTCAGAAACCCCCTTTTCATACTCTTCACTGATGCGACGCTCATTCATCCAACTTAGATCCATACTATTTTCGTAAAAAACTTCATCAATCTCAAATTCTTAATTATCACAAGGTAAGACCCTACCCTACCCATTTGAAAAAATTATTTTTCATAATTTCTTAACACGTATACGAAGAAGTCAAACATCATAAATTTGACAAAATTTCAACAGCATTTCGCATTGGTCTCTAAAGTACACGAAATGAAAGAGATCAATCATGATCACAATCAAGTATGCATCCAGAGAACAACACAAATTGCCTCAATCGAAATTTTATCAAATTTATGCATAAACTTCAATATACACGTTATAAGCAATTATGAAAAATAATTTTTTCAAATTGTCCGATCAGACAATTTAAAATCTAATACAAACAATTAAAAATTTAATCATTTGTACTAGATCTCAAATGGGAACTAAGGTTCTCTCAATATTGTGAACTAAAATTATAATAAATCTTCACATATAAAATAACAATGCAATAATAATATTAAAAAATAAAAATAAAAATATTTTAACATGCAACAAATCTAATAATAAATATAAAATATATTTATCAATTAAATTTATCAACTATCATAAAATTTCAAATAAAAAAAAAATAAGCCAAAAAAACCAACAAAATACATTAAAATCATTTTAACATGCAACTCATCTTATAATAAATCTTAATTTTATTCCAAATATATCAAAAATCATAATTTTCCTAATAAAAAAACAAGACAAAAAAATATATAAAATAAACGCATACATGAATTAGAGGAAAATGAAAAACTAACCTCTTGTAGAAAAAACAAGGATGTAGATAGAGGAGGGTGGGCTGTCGGCGAAAAAATTCATGGTGCAAAGAGGGAAAACCCTGCATTTATGTAAAATGGAGACTAAAACGAAATCCAATCGGTTCAAAATGCTTAAATCAGTGCACAAATCAAAACCCAACAAGATTCATGGTTGAAAACTCACCTGCGAAGGTCGCGCTGGCCGGCAAATGACAGAGATGGCTCGCGAAGAAGAGAAACAGTTAGGTTTTTGCGGTGCTGTGAATCAATTTATGAAGGGGGACATCAGTTCTGATATAAATCGACGTTAAAGGAAGTCAGATTAGTGAAGAAATCGACGTTACGGGACGTCGGGCGCATGGGGAACAAACATCAAGCTGGAGGGACATCGGGCGCATCAGTAACAGACGTTAAAGGACGTCGGAGATTTTCTGGACAGGCGTTAAAATTGATTCTTTATTTACAAAAATGCCATCAATCATTTTTGACGTCCGTGTTCTCTTTAGAAGAGATTAACTAGGTGACGTTATAACACTTTTTGTCTTAGTGATTATGCATATATAGGGACCACACCCACCTGTCCTCTTATCATCCTAGTTGTAGTTACAAATGTGTGCCTCAACTCTTATGTATGATTAATAAAGAATAAAAGGAAATAATTGAGAAAGAAAAGAAAAAAATGTACAGAAGGGTGTAGAAAAATAATCGAAGTTAAGTTGGATGATTTTGTAAATATGAACCTAATTTTACAAAATGGGTTGATCCCACCATCCGAAAACGTTATCATTCCAAGCCCAAACATTATGTAATTCTTTCCAAATAAAATGAAAATTTTAAAGAAGAAATAAGTATACCCCACATATAGTAGGGTAGGTTTAACATAGTATTTTCCATTAAGATACAAAAAATACAATCTGTCGCTACTAACTGTGCTAAAAAAAGTACCTTCTATGGTAAGATTCACGAAAATCAATTTGTGTATCGTTTCATTTCATTACTTAAACTGAGAACGCGGTGCGGCCATTCCCAATTTCTGCTCTATTCCTTTTTCCTTTTCACCCTATTGATTTTGAAATCATCCACAAAATATTGACATGTATTATGTTCTCAAGGTTAAGTTGAACAAGAATTTCTATATATATCTGTTTCTAGTTATATGTTTTGTAAATGGTCCAATGTGTAATTGTGTATTTGTTGATTATGTTCTTAATCTTTTAGATCACGCCTTCAACAGGAAGATAGGAGGAATTATACTTGGTTGCACTATATTCATCATCGCCATTGTAGTATTTGGGTCCATATTTTGCCTCAACAGGAATAAACTCAAGCAAGCAGGTGAACTCATAATGATTAAATATTGCCACAACAGTTTGTGTTATATTTTACTTTAAACTGAGCAATGATTGAATGTAATAACAACCAATCTTCATTTTTATGTTCTGAATTTTGTTACACTTTACTGAAAATTCTTTTCTATTATATCTTTGTTTTGCGTAAGATCTGATACATTTTTAAGTAGCAGAAACAAATTACTGGAAGAACAAGAATAAGAAGGATGACATTGATTTACCAATATTCGACTTTTTATACATCTCCAATGCCACAAATAACTTTTCTGAAAGTAACAAATTGGGACAAGGGGGATTTGGACCGGTGTACAAGGTATGAATTAAATTTTACTTATCATTCATCTTCACAAAGAAATAACTTGAATGTTATGAAATTATTGTCAGGGAATATTACCAGATGGGCAAGAAATTGCAGTTAAGAGGCTTTCTAAAACTTCGGGACAAGGTTTAGATGAGTTCAAGAATGAAGTATTGTTGATTGCAAAACTTCAACACCGCAATCTTGTAAAGCTTCTTGGTTGTTCTATTCAGCAAGATGAAAGACTGCTAATTTATGAATTCATGCCAAATAGAAGCTTGGATTACTTTATTTTTGGTGGGGGTTTTGTTAGAATCTAATTTTTCCAATATTTGTGATATTTTTCGTAACATGGTGGTGAATTTTCTCAGATTCCGCAAGAAGTTCATCAATAGATTGGGCAAAGAGATTTGAAATTATTGATGGAATTGCTAGAGGACTTCTCTATCTTCATCAAGATTCTAGACTAAAAATCATTCATAGAGATCTCAAGACTAGTAATATTCTTCTTGACAACAATATGAAACCAAAAATATCAGATTTTGGTATGGCTAGGGCATTTAACCTAGATCAAGATGAAGCAAACACAAATAAAGTGATGGGAACATAGTAAGTTTTTCTATACTTGTTTCTTTCTTACCCATTCTATGTACAAATCTAAATTCTCATTTCTGAGTAATGCTTTTTTTTCACAGTGGTTATATGCCTCCCGAATATGCTGTGCATGGATCATTTTCAATTAAATCAGATGTATTTAGTTTTGGGGTAATTGTACTGGAGATAATCAGTGGAAGGAAGAATAGAGGATTTCGTGACCCACACAATGAGCTAAATCTTCTTGGACATGTAAGTTAAAAGTGAAATTTAATAACACCCTGATCTCTCATGAAACACTGAATATTTTTTCATTGGTAGTTTTTGAATAACATGGTTGGAAGTTCCACATCGGTTAAATATAAGATCAATTTATAATTTATAAGTAGGTGCATACCTCATGTTACATATTGGTTTTATAAGGTTAAATTAGACTAAAAATCAATTTTTTAACATCTATTGATGGTTTTCATGTATTTTCTTCATAGGCATGGAGACTATGGATTGAAAAAAGGCCAATGGAACTAATGGATGAGTTAGTTGACACTGGAGATGGTCCATCTGAAATATTAAGATATATTCATATTGGTTTGTTGTGCGTACAACAGAGACCAGAGGATAGGCCAAACATGTCTTCAGTTGTTTTAATGTTGAATGGCGAAAAGTTATTGCCTGAGCCAAGTCAACCTGGATTTTACACGGGAAGAAATAACTTGACAACCATGACAGATTCTTCTTCAAGAAATGTGGATGTGTATTCTCTCAACGAAATGTCTGAGACATTGCTTGAGGCAAGATAAATGATTTAAAATAAAATAAAATAAATGGTATGGAAAATAGAAAAGTTTCTGACAATCTCTACACGTACTACTATACATATGTCTGGAAGAATATTATTCAGTTTGATTGTGAGATAACAATTTTAGAAGGACAATGATATTTTAACTACTAAATTTTGACAACTTCTATTACAACTTGAAGTGTCATCTTTTAACTGATTTAAGAATATATAGAAATAAGTAAATGAAAAAATGGATAGCCACTTAGGAGATGTCACCTCATGTTGTAAGAGAAAATTGTCAAATTTTAGTTTTCAGAAAATCATTTTCCATTTTAGAATCATGCCATGTTATTATTCGTTGATAAATATGATATTTGGACATATACTTATGTTCCATTATATGTATATTTGGTGGCCAACCCTGAGTGTTTGATATTTTATACAAAATATGTTTGAAAAAACCGGATCCAATTAATCACCATTGTATTGAGATGTCTGATTTAAATTTGAAAGTTGTTCATGGTCATTCACTAAGTATTTTTTGTTTACTTTCTTCTTTTCAATTATTTTATATGGAAATTGAAATAAAGAGCACCCTTTGTAATATTCTTCATCAATCGCCCTTTACTTTCTTTCAATATTTAATATTAAAGTTCGGGTGGGAAAAAACTCAAATTTTCTTTAAATCTAGATTTTCAAATAGGGATAACCCATCAAATGTAATCCAAATTTTCAATTTATATTTTTAGTTGGGTTTAGATAAAGGTAGAGAAGAACTAGCCAAAATTTGGCTACATTCATTTGAGTCGGTGTGACCCTATACGAAATTTTGTCGTATTCGGCCGACTTCAGTCAAGTTATCCCGACCAAAATTTGGCTTAGCCGATCCTGGACCGAAATTTGATCTCATTGGGATGAGTCGACACCAGACGAAATTTGGCCAAATTAAGCCAAGACGGTTGCGACCAAAATTTTGTCATGTTCGGCCTAGTGGGCTTCGGTCAAAATTCGGTCGAATTTAGTCAAGTCGGCCCTGGTCAAAATTTGGATGAGTTGGCCCTGGCCCAAAATTTGGCTAGTCAGCCACGACCGAAAGTCATTCGAGTCCCTCCCATGTTGAAATTCGGCCGAGTTTCCTCCGACAAAAAAATTGCCAAATTCAATGGTGTTGGCCCTAAAAATACAAGTTTTAGAAAATTCAATTTAAATTTCTTTTATAAAAAATATATTCTTGATTTTGAACCTGGTCCAAATATTTGGATCTGGATTTAAATCTTAATCCAGATATTTGGATTTGGATTTAAATCTTGATCCAAATATTTGGATCTAGATTTAAAAAAAAATCATTCTAGTTCTACTGAAAAAAATGGACTTGGATCAAAAATCTGATCAAATTATTTGGATCTAAAATGGACGTGGATTTGATCAATAAAAATTCAATCTATGATCATCACAAATTAAAGTAGCACCTTTCCCCTTTTCCATTTTATACCCCCACTTTGTTCACTTATCGAAGGTTGCCTGCAACACCTAACCTTACTAGAAGAAAACGAATAAATATGGTGAAAGTGATTTCCTCGGGAATACATCTTCGATGACGAAAACTTATTTAGTTGAAGAGATTGTAAGGACAAAGATTTATGTGCTAAGTGCTAGTAGGGTACACAAAATGTGCATATAAGTGTGTAAGGCCATGAGGGTAAACGAGTAAGAAGAGCCTTAAAATAAGCTAATTGTAGAACTAGACAAAGAGGGTGGATTAGTGTAGTAGACGAATCAAGCATGGCCAAGTGGAGTAATTTCCCCAATCTTTGGTCCTCCTTTAATGGCAAATAATGGTTTAAAACTAGCTATTATAAGCAAGTACCAAAACATCTTAGCAGGGGACAATTTGTTTCTTAATCAACACTACTTCCATTAACTGTTTTTGAAACCGCAGTAACCAACATATTGGACATATCTTCAATAGAACAAACTTATCTTTACAGTATACAATTATTAGGATATACACGTATCCTTTTGTATTCCAAATTCATGGAACATAAAAAAAAATCACTTCATTATTATAATTAGGTAACATGTTATTTTCTAAAAGTATATTGAATAAAGCATTTACTCTTTTTCACACAAGTTGTATACATTAGTTTTCTTGGGTTGCCTAACACCTTGAATCATCTAACGCCTTATGACATTTAGTTACATAGGTTGTCTAATTAGTTATGTCGTCTAATGCATTGACTTATTCACTGCTTAGCCTCGTCCAATGCTAAGAGTTGAACTATTGTATATGCCAAACTTATGAAGCTTGAATATCAATAATGCAGACACATATACAGACTATACATTTTGATTTGTAAAACATGTTTATCATTACATCAGTTGTATTAGACATTCTTTCTTAACTCGCCTAATACTATTTCACTTTTAACCAGAGACTTTCCTCATTTGACAAAGAAATTATTTTGTAATCATCTAAGCTCCATTAACTTAAAGGACTTGTCTACTTTATCAAATATTTCTAAAAATTATCTTTCTCACGTAGAAGTCGCAAAACTTTGAAAACTCGTTAATTATTTTATTTGGCCCTAATAGAATTCTCACGACGACGAAAAGTGTCCCTCAAAATTATAACTTTCACTCAACAAAATTATCTTTAGTAAATAAATGAGTGACTAGTTTCTCTTTCTCATTGAGTTTGTTAAAAGACCCAAATTCATCTAAACACATAATTTTATCAAAAAAACTAGACAATAAGACATGTGCGTAGGCATGGATCTTATTGTCTATATTCTTTTGAATTTGTACGGTTATAGTTTATATTAGTTAAAAGATCGATTTGAGTATTTTAATATTACGAAAGATGTATTGATATATTTATTACACTAACAATAATACCCCATTTAATTAATAAACATAATCAAAGGAAGCATAACACTAATATAATATAATGGCGCATTCCTGGAGTTTAAACTTAACTCCTTACAATTATCCAAGGCATACCACCACGTTGCCAAAACTAAACCAGATACAAAGTGCAACACTAATCAAAACAGAAAATTAAAAGATAGACTAGTACATGGGTCATAGCCCCAAAAGAAAGCCCAAAGTAGTAAAATCCAGCCCAGATGGCTAAGCAGTGGAACCATCACCTCCTTGTTGACCACGGGTGTTCCTCGCATATGCTCACATCAACAAGTTGATGATCATCGCAAAAGAGAGAACGACACATATAAAACATACAACAAACAACAAAAGGGTAAGCTAGAGCCAAAAGTGATTTTATCATGTAATCAGGTATACTTTCACAGTCAACTACTCATACAATCATCCAAGCATGTTATGAACTTCCAATCAATACACTACGACTCGACTCGACTCATCCAGATACATATAATCTAGTCGAATTCATCGAATGCTTGCACTTGTGGTTAATATCTCTGCTCACCCTTGAGTTGCTCACCCCCGAGCTATGTGTTACAAGTGTTACAATGTTTCCAATCCCCCACACACAAGGTTAGCCCTTAATGGTTTCAGGCCTTCTGCTACTCTCACCACAAGAGTCAGTCCGCTCTAAGTGAGACTAACTCACTCCTTAGAGTGTCAAGATACATCCTTACCTTGAATCCTTACCAAATTATATAGATGGGGCACCACCATGAACTCCCATTAATAGGAGCCATGGAATTACGTCTCGACCACTGAAGCACGACCTTGAGATCTCACCTAGAGATTTCAAGGAATTATGTATTGACCACATACTATACATATTCAATCAATCACGTAATATTCATCACACACATCAATTTCATATCAACCTTTTGTAACCATCCCTCATTCATATTCCATGTTGAGTCAATAACAACTCATCCTTCCCAAATCCACAATACAGAATTGTACCTCATGCCAATACCATGTCAAGGACATCATTGCTTATCCATGAACCCCTTCATATTTCATATCAACTCCATAACCATCTCATCATATTAAATCCATGAACCAATCCCATACATACACATCATTCATCTCATGCTTTAAACAAACCAAATCATCCAAAATATATTAATCATACAAGAATAGTAGAGAAAACAGAACTTGGTGCATTCTCGCCCAGCCTCTTGCTCAGGCAGAGGAGTCTCGCTCAGGCGAGAGAGTCTCTCGCTCAGGCGATCTCCCTTCGCCTAGGCGAGGGCTTGAAAAGAGAAACAGTGGCCATGTCACGCACTCTCGCTTAGGAGAGACCTCCTCGCCTGAGCGAGACGTGCTCTCGCTTATCGCCTGAGCGACAGCTCCCGCAGGCAAAAAGGGGCGAGTACTGCTAATCTCGCTTAGGCTAGACAAGTCGCTTGGGCGAGAAAAGCAAAACCCTCCATTGTTCACGCACGCACAGATCAAACATTTAATCGCACCAAGCACACAGTCCATATTCATAGCATCATAACTACAATTGGGCATACAAGATGATGAAAAATGGCCACAAAACTCATCAATATAGCTTAAGACGCAAATCGTAACTTCCCTTACCTGGAAAAGGGTTAGCAAGGACCTTGACGGCACGACAACGAGCACAACATCTCTAGGAACGAACTAAAGAGCTGAAATAAAAAGTGGAACAGAACCAAGAAATGGGGTTATCATGAAACCCTAACTGGAAATACGAAGGGTGATTAATGGGGACCAATATCAGCTAGGAAGAGATACTTACGTGGAGTAGAAAATGGATTTGAGCTAGCTCGAAGAGGACTTAGGGCTAAACCCTAGTAGAGCGTTCTGTGAGAAGAAAAGAGGGTGTGAGGGAACTGTTTTCGCAAGAATGACAGAAGTGAGGGGTTTTGGCTGCCTTAGGGGCCTTGTATGCCTCATGGGCCAGCCCTTAGGCCTATTAGATTGGGGCAGCCCTTCAAAATTAAGGCAGTAGAAAAACTCGGCCTTACACTAACAACACATTTTTAATGATACTATTGATATTTTAGTATTACGAAAGATGTATTGATACATTTATTACATAAACAATATATTTAAAATGATACTACTATTTTGTTGTAACAAATATTTAAAAATTTTGTATGGATGTAAAATAAATAATATTTGAATTTGTTATAATAGGCTTTCATATAGTATTTTGTTATTAAAACATAAGTTATATAATTTTGTTTCTTGTTAACATGTTTTATTAAATGGAATCATAATATACTATATGTTTTAATAGATGATTTTAAATTTGCTTAGCAATAATAATATGATTATTATTAATAGATATTATGTTAGATGGACTACCAACCTATTATATTTTTAAATAATTCTTTTAAACTATTTTATAATTAGTCATAGATATTGTTTTAGATTAAATAACAACATATTATGTTTTTGCCTTTGTTAGTAAAAAATTGATTTCAGAAAATATTATTATTATGATTATGTTATTTATATATTAAAATGTTAGATAGTTATTAGTTATTCCAATTTTAGAGGGATACGTAAATTATATTTTTTAAATTAGTTGTAAAATAAAAAATTGTTTATTATTATTGTAGAATTGGTAGTTGTAGATAGTGGGAGTAATATACTGAAAAGATTACTTTAAGAAGGGAAAAGTTGTTTCTTGTATCTGTGGTCCTTGAAGACAAATTTTAAGCCTAGGAGAAAAAGGGAAGGATACCTTCATGGTTGTATCAGAAGGAGTATTCAGCAAAGACGTCCAAAATTAGTTATCATGCTTTCATCCTGGGAAGGTAATTGTTGTTGTTTATTAATTTTCTCCAGTAATGTTAGTCGATTGAGTTGGAGTTTCACCGTTACTGTAAATTTTTTATGTTGTAATTAAAAATCTGTTCATCAACAGGAATACATCGAATTTAATGATACTTTTATGCATTATTGGAAGGATAAATTGAAACAGGGAGTGAATTATTTCGAAGATCGTATGGGCAATGTGTTGAAAATTTATTTTCAAAGGGGTCTTATTGAAAAGGGTTATTTTGCTAGTGTAATGAATTTCTGAAATTTTATAAGTTGGAAAACATACACTATATCGGGACAGTTTTCTTGGATGACAGAATGTTCTAGTTTAGCATTAGGTATACGTCGTATGTTGAAATAGAATATTTCCTACCTGTGGAAATGTTGTCTGCTCTGGGAACATTTTAGCTAGAAAATGTTTTTCAATTGGTTTACAATTAAAATCCATAATTTGAATGTTAGTGTAAATTATTATTATTTTTTTGCGTGATCTGCTATTTAATTTTGTGATACTATTGTTGGTACTTGATCATTGTGTCTCACAGGATTATGCCTCTTTGGACGAACTTTTTGTTAAATACTGGGATACATATTTGTCAAAGAGGATGATTGAATTGATGGAGCCAGAAAGTAGGGTTCATATGCTTTGTATTGAAAGAACTGAATATGAATATGGGTTTTTATAACATCTGGAATTGGACACTTGATGGACTTTTATGAGTTGGAAACAAACTATATTATACATGTTCACTATGTCAATGGGAACATATTTTAGTTTAGGGCATTTTCCTTAAAAATATTAATTGCGATATATTCTTTATGTATACATTACAAAAAGAAATCATGTAAATTGTAACAATTTTATTATAACAGTTATTTCAACCATTATTATAATATGACATTTTTTAGACTATCACATTTTACATATAAATACGGTGGATTTGACTGCCATTTTATTCATATTACAAAATTGTCGTATTTTATTTGTAAAATATAGCGGTTTTAAGTGACATTCTTTGACAAATCTGAATACTAAATTTTTCTGGAATTCAAGTTCCCACGCCAAATTCCCTCTAAATTTTTTTGTTAGACGAAAGTTTACATTTCGAACCTCTAAGAAACTCTGTCTTTGCCAACCTTTACATTTCGACCTCTCATCTTCTCCACGCTCCCTCTTAATTTCTATTCCCTCTCTTCTCTCATCTTCCTCTGGTTTTATATATTTCCAAACCCTCTCAACCTCACATTTGGTTCACTCCAAATCCTTCCAAACTTACATTTCGTTGATTTCAAAACACCCACTTAGTACATTTTGAAACAATCAACGAGTAATCGAAAATCACTGTTGTTTTCAAGACCCACTCCCTGAGGTTCACTCTCATATTCTCAAATCGAAGTTGGTAGTCCCCTTTGTTGTTCTGTATTGGTTCAATGTAAGTTTAATTGATAAATCTCTAATTTAGGGTTACGATTTTTGTTAAATACTCTATAATCAAAACAATGATGTTAACGAGATATTTTCTTTCTCCTCGCAGACAACTCCATATCCCTTGTGTTCAGTTGTTCTCTCTATAACACAATACGAGTGATTCAAATAATTAGCGGGATCACACACCATTTTTGCCACAATACAATTTTCAGTAAGTTTTTTTCCTTTTTCTTTTTTCAACTTTTTCTTTTTATATTTTGGATGTGTAAGTTCTATTGAGGAGATTGAGCTGCAATCTTTAGTTTTCTTTCAATGTGGTTTGTGTGGTTGATATTGGTGTGGGAGGTCAGAGTGCTTTATCTTTGGTAGATGCATGTCATCTATTCAAAGAATGGTTCCTATGAGTTGGTCACTAAGTTTTTGTCTTATCACACATTAGGCAAAGCTCAACTTTCTTGGTTCGTCTAACATTAGTTGTCATCTTGCTAGTTTTTTTGTTGTTTTGATAGGAAGTGTTTCGGGTATAGGGACCAAACACCTATTCTAACACTCAAATTACTCTTAAGTCTTTTTATCTGATGTTCTCCTTAGTTAGTTGTTCAATTCTTTTTCGATTCCTTTGCTGCTTCCTGCTCGGTTAATCGGTGATCGGGGTATCTGTGTAAAAGACTTTGATGCTTAAGTTAGTTTAAGTCCGATCGGGATATAACAATAAATGCGAGTAAAAGTCCTCACCAGTTTACCTTGGGCGCCTATTTATAGTTTTTGGTATGGGCCTGTGATTAGGGTTTTTTTAATTATGACCCAATTGCTTTTTAAACTTGATTACTGACTTGTATTATTTTAATTCACTTTTAACTTACTGATCCAGTTTTGGCACTACAACAAATTCAAAGATTAGCGAGGAATAATCCCAAGCTAATCCATCGTTAATCCCTCGCTAAATGATTCAGCAAGGGAATAGCGAGGAAATAGCGAGGATACTAAATCGTAGCTAAATTATAGGTAGCTAAGTCACTAGGGAACTACTCCGTAACTAATCTCAAGCTAATCCCTAACAAATCCCTAGCTAAATGGTTGTAGCAAATCCCTAGCTAACTAGTTGTAGCAAATGCCTAGCTAATCCCTAGTAAAAAGATTGTAGCAAATCCCTAGCCAATCCTTAGCAAACTAGTTGTAGCAAATCTCTAGCTAATCCCTAGCACAATGTTTGTAGCAAATCCCTAGCAAAATGTTTGTAGCAAATCCCTAGCCAATTAGTTGTAGCAAATCCTTAGCTAATCCCTATCAAACTAGTTGTAACAAATCTCTGGCTAATCCCTAGCAAAATGTTTGTAGCAAATCCTTAGTTAATCCCTAACAAAATGTTTGTAGCAAATCCTTAGCTAATCTCTAGCAAATTGTTTATAGCAAATCTTTAGTTAATCCCTAACAAAATGTTTGTAGCAAATCCCTAGCTAATCTCTAGCAAAATGTTTGTAGCAAATCCCTAGCTAATCTCTAACAAACTAGTTGTAGCAAATCCCTAACTCATATCTAGCATAGTGGTTATAGCAAATTCTTGCTTGTTGCAATGGAGGAATCGAAGAAGATTTTTATCTCTAAACTAATTCATGGAAAACTAAGCCAATTTGTAAGTTAATTGTTAAAAAGAGGAAATGTCTTAACCATATTACTTAAAGCCGAGGCTTGAACAACCACAAAAGATTGAAAAAATGCCACATTTGTTACGAACATGCAAGAAAATAAAATTTTGTAAATTTTTACTAAATTGAATGTAAAGGAATTAAAAAAAATGTGTCAAAAAGAGTGTTACAAACAATTCTCTTCTGAAATAATTCTAAAAAGTTAATTTCTATGCAAAAAAATCATTTATAAATTAATCCAAATCAACACCAAACATAATAAGATAGGATAGAAAGGATGATGCATCAATAGGATAGAAAAGCCAGAAATAATGTTTACACGTTAATTCATATCTTAGCTATACATTTGATGTTGAGAGTAAATCATGTGAAAGCAATATCCAGCTAAATATAAAGCAAATTTGCTTTATATTTAGTGTAATATTTGTCAGCTAAGATAATCCATACAAGATCAGGATCAGAAGATGCAAGTTTGTGGAGGGAATTGAGAAGCATCCCGAAGTCCAACAACACTGCTGTAAAATAAGATGAAATAGGGTTTTGGGATTAATCTCCTTTGTGTAAACCCTACACAAAGGACAGTTTATTTATATTGATAATGGGCCAAATCCCAGAAATACATAATGGGCTGAGCCCAACTATTAAACACAATATTATATCATCTAACA
>Ga0099822_1003154_pt1 | contig 21036 bp, 10 predicted proteins | sample CowpeawhiteBW_FD_76839 | JGI IMG/M metagenome (GOLD analysis project Ga0099822, IMG submission 76839) | Root nodule microbial communities of legume samples collected from California USA - Cow pea white BW | ecosystem: Host-associated > Plants > Roots > Nodule | place: USA: California | collected...
AAAAAAATTACAATAACTCCCGGTTAATCCAACACGGCTCCCCGCATACCATTTACATTACTTATGGGATAATTTGTAATGTTTACAATCCAAATAAGTTGTTATTCAATTTAGTCTTCATGAAAATAGTTTATTTTTGTTGTTCATAACTCAAGATCAAAATGACCATCTTAAGTTCCCACTTAAGTTTATATTTTGCATTAAAAAAACTGTTATTGATGTTCATAATATTAAGAAAAACTCCCCACTTATTTCAGCATTACTCTCCACATACAGAACCCAAAACGAAATGATAGTCGACGAAGGAAGGATTCCAACAATAGCACCCAAAAAATATGATTCTCCCAACCTTGCAATCACTCCTACTGCATCCCTTGCTCGCAATGAGTCCTATTGCCAAAAGATATGACATTTTCCTTAAATAAACCCAATGTTTCAACTTATGTACTGAATCTCACAAAAACCAAACATTTTCGATGTTTGGGTTGCAGATTCTCTATGCCAAAAAAAATGAACAAATCATGATTGGGTTACAAAAATGAGGATGATTTAGGTCTGGGAAAGGTGTGAGATACAATCAAAGGAAACTTACAAACCACTATCGGCGTGGGTGTGGATGACGGCAACAAAAATAGGTCTCCCATTGAGGTCTTCTCATTGCCTCTGTCTTTTCTCAGCCAAATACAATATTTTGTCTTCTTTCTACAAAATATTTTTCCCTTTGCCTCTAAAATTGTCCACACGTACAAGAGTTAATATCATTTAATAAAAATAAATTTTTAAAACTTAAATGTTGTGCATGTCAAAATTGAGTCTAAAAATAATGATCAAGTATCATTTTTCGTAAAATTTGAGTCTTAAATTTAATGTTATGTACCTAAGTGTGTCTATGCCAACCCACAGATTCCAAAACAACACAATCCCAACCCACAGACACCAAAACAACGCACCAACCACACTACTGCGGTCGCTTTCCATTCCTGGACCTCATCATCTTTGCACACAACAGATGTGATGTTATCACTTATGATTCTGTTCTCGAAAAGAATCATTTATTTTCTAATGCTAAATTTTATTAACAATTATTGATTTAGTTTCTTGAAATAATATAATTTATTTGAGAGATTAAACTTTTTTTTTTGCAAGCATAACAATCACTAGGCTTTGGTCTTTCAAATTTTAATTATTTAAAACGAGTGTCTAAAGTAGTATAGACCTGTTATATAATTTTAGTTATTAAATTATAATGATGTAAGCACATAATCAATAGTACATGGTTTATTATCAGATTAGACGCTAGTATGATATAACAAAGTGGGTGATTAATTAGCCGATTTGGAAATAAGTAAAAAGACATTATAGTGAAGTGGGTAATTAACTTAATTGAAATGAAGAAAAAGTTTACCAAAATATGAATAAATGGTCGGTTCAAGTATTTATATATTTCCTAAAATTAAAGTTATTATAGTAAGAATATGTTCTCTTTCGTATTATATTAAAAGAGAAACGTGTCAATACTTTGTGACATACCCGTTTAGAAGGGAACATCTCATTTTTTTTTTTTAATCAGGGAACATCTCATAATATCAAAATATTAAAGAGAAAATATCTTAACTAGAAATACCAATTAGAAAATCAAAGTTCAATCTTTTGAGATTATATGGCTACTTATAAAAACATGTAAAGTTTTTTTGATAAATATAATTTTTTTAATGAAAATCATAAATATAACGGAATATCCTAATTTTTCAATGTTAATTTTCCAAATCAATATCATAAGTCAATGATAAGTAAACATATTTTAATTGATAATAGATTAGAATTATATTGGATGAGTTTGCTTGTGTCAATTTTTTTTAAAGTGTTTATTTCATAAAATAAGTATATATTTGTTTGTATTTGTTGTTTAGTTTAAAAATAAGTAATTGTTTACGTATTTCAATAAATAAATTCTATGTACTTTGTAAATATAAGTGATTGTTTTAAAAAATTTCTTATTTTAAACCACTTATTTTTAAGTTTAAATAAACTGATATATTATTACTGCAACATTAAAATACTCAACTACAATAGTATTTGAAAAATTAAAAGGGTACATTCACAGTAATTTAACAATTCAATTTAGTATAAAATTGGAATCTAAACATTAAAATTGCGCTGCGGTACACAGAGATAAGAATTTCTTAAAGACACTTTCTTCGTATACATGGATTTAATGATTAGATTTCTCGATATATATATATATATATATATATATATATATATATATATATATATTTAAAATAGACTTAATAATTAATTTGGTTTTTTATATTTAAGGTAATTTGGTCTATATTTTTACGTATTCAATTGAGTTTTAATATTTAAATAGAGTTTATTTGGTCATTTCATTAAACTAGCATGTTATTATTATTCTTTGAAAATGTCGGGTGTTAAAAATATAAGTAATCTTTAACCTTGAAACTCGTATGTTTTTTTTTCTCTTTCCACTTTTTTCCACCTCTCACAATTTTTCCTCACTTTCCTTCATCTTCTTTCGTTATGTTCCATGATCATTGCTACATATAAGCGGTGCAACTAATCTTTTACACAAAAGTGAGGGTTTTTTTCCCATAATGGTCTAATATAATGGTATATATTTATGCAATTAGCAAAGTGGTGCAAAATTTGTTTAAATTCTAGCGAAGGGTAAATCGTATCATTATAATGCGGTTTTATAGTAAAAAAGTCATGTCAAAGTCAGGCAATTTTAATTAAAATGAGTTGAAATCGTGCCAACTTGGAGAGACTTATTTGTTGTTGAGAAATTGTGTCATATTTAGACGACTTTAATTAATATTCTAAGCAAAGTCGTGTCAATATGAGAAGACTTCAGTATTAAATTATTAATGAATAAGTTGTACCATCTTAGAGAGACTTACGTATTATATCGAAAATGAAGAAGTCATACCATGTTAGGACGACTTTAGTTTGGCTGAATAAAAATTAAATATTTTTTTAGTCATATTAATTAGTTAAATAATAATGCATATAATTAGTTAAAAATTTCATGATGATTTTGGTTTTCTATAATACGACGTGAAAGTTATTTATGAGAGCCTATGGCACAAGGAGGTCTTATTCGCTGTCGTCTCCAAAATATCTTCAAGGCTTATGAGGTGCAATTTCAACCTGTTCAAAATGAAGATTATTGGTCTACTTATATTGGTCCAAATTTAATGCCTGACCTTCACATGCGACACAATAAACCAGGAAGACGAACTACAACTCGTATCCACAACGAAATGAACCGGTCACTGCCAAATAAACCAAAGAAATGTTCTTTTTGCATAAGTATTGGTCATAATAGAAGCAATTGCCCAAATAAATAGTGGAATTTTATTTTATGTAACTCTTGTAACTTCGATTTACCGACTTTGTTGTTCACTTTTATTTTAATATATATCAACAAAAAATTATTGGATCTCATATATTTGTTATTAAAAAACAATTTTCTTTTTCTTTTCTTTACCTTTAAATATCTTGTATAATTTATATATATATATATATATATATATATATATATAATAAAAATTTTAACTTCTTTATTCAATTTAATGTTATGAAAACCAAATAATTTTTTCTCTTTTTTAACTTTTACTTTTCTTCTTTATTCACTTTTATTTTACGTAACAATGAAATCGTACCATTATGGCAAGACTTTCTTTATATAGCCCAACACTGAAGTCGTGCTATTATGGCAAGACTTTCTTTATACCCAACACATTGAAGTTGTGCCATCATGGCAAGACTTCTCTTAAAGCTCAATACTGAAGTCGTGTCATTATGACAAGACTTTCCTTGTTAATGAAGTCGTCCCATTATGACGAGACTTTGGTTCGATGAAGTCATATAATTAATGCACGACTTTGATTATTCTCGTAATTAATTTAAGTGAAGTTGTCTCTGTCTCTGACGACTTCTATCAAACATATTAAAGTCTCTGCGATTTGGTACGACTTCAGCACAACTTAATCAAAGTCGTCTCATGTTTGGACGACTTCTTCATGACAAAGTCGTGCCATTTTGGCACGACTTACCTCTATCGGGAATTTTAAAAGAAGTGCACTAGTTTAGGAAATGCTAATTAAAATTGCACCATTTGGAGAAAAAAACCCAAAAGTGAGTATAGGGATTAAAGACGAGATTATTCACCAATATAAGAAGATCCACATATATGTCTCAATCATACAAATAACACAATTTAAAAGCGGTGCAACTAATTTTTTACACAAAAAGTGAGTATAGTGATTAAAGACGAGGTATTGACCAACATAAGAAGATCCACATTTATGTCTCAATCATACAAATAGCACAATTTAAAAGGTCGTCCAAAATAATCAAGAATTATGTTTTAAATAGGCATTTAAATTTGACAACTAATCCTAAACATGTGATTCTTCACTTTGACAAGTGGGATCTTTGTTTTGAAGTTTGTGGTTAGAGAAATGGTTTTCACCATTTTGATGTATTTTATGTATGTATATATGTTTGGGATTGTAATTGATCGAGATGGAATTATTAATATGTGAATATGAAAATGTGATTAAGGATTTACATGTTTGTGAAAGTATTGTTGTGAAAATGTGATGATAATAGGTTTGTTAATATATACGAGCATGCATTGTATGTGTTTGACGTAATTCATTGGGTCTCATGAGGAGATTTTGTGGTGGTGTTATTTTAGTGTATACATTGGACTATGGATTCAAGTAAGCTGACATCCTGAAACTCTAATGATCATCCACACTCAAATAAAGTAGAATTGATCATGTGGTGAGAGTAGAAAGATGTCTTAGTCTATGGTAGGATAATGGTCTTAGATAATGATGGATTAACCTTATGTGTGGTATGATGAAACTCATTGACAATGACTTTCCAGAGCAATAGAGGTCATCACAAAAGTGCAATTCTTTAGTGATTCCGATTCCAAATACATGTATCTAGATAATTGAGTTTAGTGTCAATTGTGTGTGTAATTATGTGAGTTATTGTAGTTTGTCCATGTATGACTTATTGCACTTTGTGGTCTTGTGTTGTTTTCTTCTTTTGCGATGATCACCATTCTAGTGGGAGCAGATGAAGATGTAGATTCAAAGGCACCTATGAAGGATAAGAAGTCTAGTTATGAGATTACAACAGATGTATGAGTGGTTAGTATATTTGATATAGGGATTTGTAGGTTTGATGTTGTTGTTTAATTATATGTTTCTATAGTCTGAAATCTTAGAAGATTGTATTAACATATTAACATTATTAGTTGTATATTACTAGGAAGAGATGTTACAATTAACATAAACATATCAATAAATCATTTAGTTGTACACAAAATGTTAATTCAAATCCAACATTATTTTGTTTACTTGTTCATTTTCTATTTTATTTAATTAAATTTAAATTGTTAATGTAAACTAATCATGAAATTATAAAAAATGTATTGTTAAATTCTTTACATTTATAAGTTTTTGAAATATAACAATAAATCTTCTAATATTCTTCATCGTATTTATTAAACACTAGCGTAACACCTTACGCTATCCTGTGTATGTAACTTTTAAATATGCATGATATTAAGTTAATATATATTAAAATAATATTTATTAAAAATAAAGTGAAATATATTAGAATAGATAAAAGAGTAACTATTGATAAATAAAGAAGAGAAGAAGAAGCAGAGACATCTGATTTTATAAAAAGTTTGTAAAATTTTTAAAAATTTAATAAATTATTATATTTAAAGGGTAAAATCGATATTTTGAAAAGTGGACACAAAAAGGAGAATCCTATATATATATATATATATTGTTATAGATAATTTTTATTTATCTACATTTTAAAACAAAAAAATTAGCACTATTATTTAATTATTTTTTTCATTAATTTGTGAAAGGAACAAACATTGCTACATACATATTTTGATTTTTTTACTAAAAAAAAAACTATTTAAAGAACAATCTACTAATAATATAACTAACAAATAAAAGAAAAGAAAAATTGCATGAAGATATATCTGTTGAGAAAGGATCCAGTGAGTGACCAACTCATTATTCACTTTACCTCAGTGGATTCATTCTATCAATACCTAAACCAGAGTGCATCCAGCTAAGCAAACAACACGACACAACGCAACAACTTGCTTCTATCTATCTCACAAAATATCTGTGCCAAAACATTTCACTATTTATTTTCTTCCCTGTCACTCTCAATCGCACTTCAATCCACGCGTTCCCCTTTCGATTTTCTTCAATTGGACCGTTTCTCCTAAGTATGCTTTCATTACTCTTTCATATTCTCTAATACTATATTTTTCATTCAAAAACTAAAATATATATCATTCAAATTGTAAATCATTCATAAAATTTTAATGTGTCAGAACGTAACTCAAATTCTAAATTTTACTTTCTACAAAACATAACATGTAACTAATAGTAAATAAATTATTTTGACGTTTTTAATTTTACATTTAATTGGTTTTAGACGAAGAAATGTGTTTGAGGGTAACTAATGCAAATTAGATAAATATAAGAAATATTTCTAAGTTACAAGTATTGAATATTTTATTTTAATTAAAATTCTTTTAACTAATAGAGTAAACGGTACAATAAAAAAACTTTAACTTTTTAATTTAGTTTGATTTTTGTTTTAATTAAAATCTCATTCACTTATAAAGTGAAGTGAATAGGCCTTGGAGCTAAAAAAATATTTAATTGTACTAAGACCCACAATATACTTAATATTATAACTATATGAAAAAAATAATATTTCTTTTTGTGTATATAATTTTTATCTCATTATATCTTTTATAATATACTTATTATTAATTATAGTAAACATTTACTTAAGTTTGCATTTTGATATTGAGAGTTTAATGCAGACTTAATTGGGATGCAGACTTATTAAATTAATTTTAAAAGTCATATTACAATATAGGATATTAAGTGTTATATAATTCAATATGTAATATTAGGAGGGTTGAAAATTTGTAGAGATTGAAAAAATATAAGAGATATAAGATATATGATAGAGGTAAAAGATATGTTACAGGAAAAACTTGTATATATATAACAAAATATAAAGTTAAATAACTTTACATGATTTTTTATGAAAATACAATCACACAAGTATTGATCTGAAAAATTTTCCTTTTTCAAATACGAATTTATACGAGATGCGAACTTAAATGAGTATAATCTTATGTAAATATTTACCCTAAAATTTTGAAAATATAATCATTAATTTATCTTTTAGAAGTAACTACTACTTTAAAATATTTTATATAAAACTATCATATGTTTTTCTTTGTTTTTTTTTATTTATATTTATATTTGTAATAAGGTGAATTGATGCGACTGAAAAATTTAGAGATAAAGACCACTCGCACACTTTTATAATTTTATTGTGCTACAATGATTCATAGAATCCAATTTTAACATTTACAAATATGGCAATAAATATTATTTCTATACTAGCGAACAACACACAGCGCTAGCGAACAACACACAGCATGACAACGTTGTGTATTTGATTTTTTAATTTTTATAAAATTAATAATATTTATTTTTAAAATATATATAATAAATTTTAAAATAGTTGTTAAATAAAATAATTATTAAAAAAAGTTTTTAGAATAATATCAAAATAAAAAATTTAAAAGAAACGATTAAAAAAAAATTATAAAATAATTAATTTTTAAAATAATAATTAAAAATAAAATTGAAAAATAAAAAATAGGAAGAATTTTCTTTATATATGGTTATAGATATACTATTTATAATGTTTAACAACAAATAACGTAATATGTCCAATAAATTTTATTAAAGTATATTTTAATGTTATTAAAAAATAATTTTAAATATTTTTTTCAAATTGCGTATAAAATAAGATTTTTTATTTATATAAATTACGTCATATTTAAGAATATACATATATTAACAAGTCCTACTTGGATCAATGGCATTTATTATTGCTTAAAATAATATAAACCATATTTTTGTTTAAAGAACGTGAGACACTGGGAAACGGAGCGTCCAACTCTCTTAATTTATGACATTATATTACTATTTTTTAAGTAATCATTATTGTTTTTAATCATGTAATTTCAACTCTTAAAAACGTTTCTTAAAGAGTTAAAGAATATTTAAAGACAGCACATTTAAAAGATAAGACAAAATTTATGGGAAGAAAAACATTATTATTTATTGTGAACAGTTTAATTGACAGATTGTCCAGCACTTTATTTGTTTATTTATTTTCTCAAAAAATGTTTTCCTAAATTCTAGAAAGATGCTGAACTTAAAAAGTGCTTACCAAATCCATATTCAGTACTACCACTGCCAGCGTGTCCTTTTCATTCCATATAATAATATCAAATTTTAATTATTTTTTGTTGGTACATTAGCAACTTTTTTAATACATTTAGTTCTTTTTTATTATTTCTTAACAAAAAAGACTTTGCATGTTTTACGCCTGTCTCTTTCACTTGATAATATTAATTATTTTAGTGCTGTGCTATTTAAAAAATAAGATCATGCCTAAATTTAATATTCCCATTAACCATACCATAATTAAACACTTCACCGGTTGGTATATAATTACATTAATTTAATCAATAACTTTAAATCTAATTTAGTTATATGCATAAGAATATAATATCAATATTGTAAAACCTTAAAAAATATATTTAGAAAGAGATAGTGATTTAAAATAACTTGACTCAATTATTTTAATATTAAAAAATTTTGGTATAAATAAAAATTATTATAAAAGATTTTTATTATTTTAAAATTCACAATCTCTAAAAATTACTTCCGTAAAGTTCTTTAATTTTTCTCTAAGAGTTATTTTTTTCTGTTCGTCTGATTGAGACTATGTAGGATTGATCATCATAGTGAGCTTTTCAATTTAGACCAATCAATTTATTGTTTGTGTAAGTTGAGTTTCAACCCTTTTTATTAGTCTACTTGTGTTTTTTTTGCATTCAAGTCATCTTCCACTTGTATGCGTCTTTTTAGTCATTAATATGAGTTTTTGCTGATCAAAGATCATAACCATATGTCCTAATCGTTTTTGTAATGTTTTTATGTGTAGATAAAACATCATGTGAAGTTAAAAATGTTTTGGTGTTCTTATAGTGATTTGGGTCTATGGAGCTGCTTTGTCAGGTAAGGGAAGTAGTTGTTTTTTGTATACGTGAGTTTGATAACTTTGATGTTTTGCATGTGATTGATTGTATTATGATGATTAGACAAAGTTATTTTGGTAAATCTATTTGATGTTATGTTGGTGGAAATATATGTGATGTGTGAAACTTTAGAATGATATGTGATGTGTGAAACTTTAGAATGATATGTGATGTGTAAAATTAATTGGTATTGATGATCGTGTTGAAAGTGAGTTTGGTATGCTTTGGACATATGTAATGACTATTGGATTGTGTAGACTGGACTAGACTAACATAATTATGCAAAATAAAGTTCTACCGAATTATGCAGACTCGTTGGTCGAGTGTGAACTCGCTAAGCTAACCCAAAGTCAGAGAGTTTCTGGCATGGTTGTCGTTGAGCGAATATATGCTGGTTGAACGAATCCAAAATCAGAGGCTTACTGACTTGTGATTCATTGGTCGAGAACACACTCGTTGAGTGAATTAGTCAAAGAGTTTCTAGCATGGTAGTCGTTGAGTGGATATATGCTCGTTGAACGAATCGAAAATCAGAGACTTACTGATTTGGGAGTTGTTGGTTGAGGGTATGCTCGCTGAGCGAATCCAAACTCAGAGAACTTAGTCTTTGTAGTCGTTGGTCGAGAACACACTCGTTGAGTGAATTATGGAGGAATTTACCTTTGTGAGTTCTAGTGATTCACTCAAAGGGCGAGCCATCTAGTCACTGAACAAGTGGACTTTTGTTTACTTTTTTCCTAGTGAATGGATGGTTTTGTTGAACAATTGCATTAGAGTCTAGTAGTCATTCTTATGCTCAATTTTGGTGTGTTATAGCAAATGTGGATTATTACTTAGGAAATGGTTGGTGTATGAGATTTAGTTTAGATTTAATATATGATTGTGAACATGGAATATGATGTGGTTGCGAGAATTTCAAGGAGAAATTCTATGTGGTGGTACTATAGTGTATGCATTGACATAAAGATTCAATAGATGTATTCTTTCTCTAATAACTACTAACACTCAAGTAGAGTATAATAGGTTATGTAGTAAAGAGAAGAAAGAGGTCTTGGTCGTTAGACTAGATATGGTCTTAAACGCGAAGGAGACTTACCTTGTGAGTGGTTAGATGATAACCCCTTGAGACCAAACTACAAAGTTTGTGAACCATCGCAAGTGCACACCATTAGTGAGTCCGATGTCAAGTGCATGTATTCAGATAATTGAGTTTAGTGTCAACTGTTTGTGTGATTTTAGGCATAAATATGTTTAATACCATGTTAGTCAGTTTTTGGCATGATTTAATTATTTATGAATATTTATTTTGTACACTAGCTTACCTTGTTATATGTTTTGTGTTTTCTTGTAGTTTGTTTTTTCTCTCTTGCGATGATCACCTATTTGGTGTATTTGGTCGGAGCAAGTGAAGTTACAGATTTAGAGACACTTTTGAAGGGTGAAAAACTATTAGAGTAGGTAAATGTATTGAGGAGTTTTAACACTAGTTAGTTATGTATAAAACTTGTTAGTTAGTTTAATTTAAGTGTATAAATGATATATTTTTATAATCATATTTTTTGTAATAATATGTTAATATATTTTGTATATTGAATTATTTATTTTGAACATTATAATGAAATATCCTATTTTATTAATTTTAAGCGTGCAAAATTAGGATGTTACAAATTTTAGTTTGTATCTAAATTTGGACGAAAACTTAACAAGGAATAAAACCCTCTTAATAGACAACCTTTCATTCTTTTGTTGGAAATATTTGTTTAATTTTTATAAAATTGGAACTATAATATTTTTTTTCCTTTCTAAATCTATATATTTAAAACAAGATAAATCAATCGATAAATCACGTGTGTGATTATTATTAGAAAGAAACATGTGTAAAATACATTAAGAACAGGTCTAAATCTATCACGTGAATATATAATATAGGAGTTTAATCTTAAGTATCTTTTTATATGAAAACTAACAATTACTAATGATTGTTGTGCTATTAAAAATTTGAATCAAACAAGGGTACAAATATTACATTTCTTTAAGAATTGGAAAATACACTTGATGAAGGACAAATCACACACTTAAAAACGCCAACATCCTATTATGAATAAATTTTACTCAACTATTAAAGTTCACCGTGTTTAATTTCTAACTCGCAAATCTCACATACGATATAATAGTTATACACAAAATTATATAATTAGAAGTCAATGCTATATATTTTAAATAATTTAATTCCTAATAACACTTAATTCGTGCCTAATTTATTGACCGAAAACATTAAATTTAAACAGATTGTGAGTAATATTATTAAGAATCACATTCATTACTTGATAAAGACCACATTTAATCAAAAAGCTCCAAATACGAGATGGAGAAAGTAACAAAGAAACATTTGATAAAATAAATAAATAAAAATCACTGTTAGCATGACTTTGAAGCATTATCAACCACCAGTTAACTTAATGTTTTAAATTGCGCTTACACGTCCTAATGGTATAATTTTACCATATGCCTTATATATAAATTAAATTTTGTGTTTGATTTTCCTTTTGTAATGTTATTAATGAAACTGTTAGAATGTTTTTATTATCTGTGTTTTCTTTTTACCTCAAAATTATACATGCTGATAAAATAAATTCAAATTGCCACAAATTGGAATTATTGAAATTGAAAATTTTATAAACACGTAGTTATTAGGTCGCTGTCACCACTTGCGGGGCAAATTTTGTGACTCAAGATTTATCATTCTGGTCTGAGAAACTATTATAATAAATATATTACAACTTATTTAAATATTTTGCATGAATTATTATATTTAATTTAATGGTTAAAAAATATTAATAATTGAAAATGATTATTATGATTTGTCGAGTTTTGCCGTCTTTTCCTTTTTCTCTCTCACACCCTTTGACTCTGTTAATCAATCCTTCTCCGTTAAGATTCTTCTCGCACTTCTCTTTCCCCCGTCGTTCTTATTATCCCCCTCTTTCCCCCTTCCTTCTTCTCATTCTCAACCTCAATAAGGTACTATTTCTATTTCCTTCTAACTCTCTATTTTCTTATTTTAATTTTATTTCTCATTATTTGATCGAATTTCGTTACAGCAACTAATTTCGGCTATTTATAACCCTACTTTGTTTAATTTGCAACCTGTATTTTTTCGTTTTTTCGGTTTCTACTTATATGCACAATTTCCTTCCAGCCACGACCCAGCGTTTCAATTCTTTCCCCTTTAAATTTTCTAGGATTCGAACGGAATCTTAATCGTTTTCTCTTTTTTGTTTCTCTTTCTTTTTCCGGGAAATTCCGGCAGGTTCCAAGACTTTTCCGATTCCTCGAAGAAGAAAGAGACAATAAAAGACCTAAATCGACAGATCCGGACAAAGAACCATGGCGGAAGAACACCGATGCGAGACTCCGGAAGGTCACCGTCTCTGCGCCAACAACTGCGGCTTCTTCGGTAGCTCTGCTACCATGAACCTCTGCTCCAAATGCTACGGCGCGATCCGTTTGAAGGAGCAGGACGACGCGTCGACCAAATCCGCCATCGAAACCGCGCTCTCTTCCTCCGCGAAGACGCCGCTGTCCACGGCGCCTCCGGCGGCGATTGATGTCCTTCTGGAAGCATCGCCTCCGCCTCCGCTTCCTGCAGAAGCTGCGGTCGCGGTTCCGGTCCAGGTCGCGGTGGCGACGAGTTCTTCATCCTCAGGTTCGGCGCAACCGAACCGGTGTGCCGCGTGTCGGAAGCGCGTGGGGTTGACTGGGTTCAAGTGCAGGTGCGGAGTCACGTTTTGCGGGACCCACAGGTATCCGGAGAAGCACGCGTGCGGGTTCGACTTTAAGACGGTGGGGCGAGAGGAGATTGCTCGGGCTAACCCCGTGATCAAAGCAGAGAAGCTGCGGAGGATATGATTCGATCTCATCCGTCCGATGGGACCGGAGTTTGGTGATTTGATAACAACCGTCCACGTGTACTGCGAGCGAGGGAGAGAGATGTCGTTATGTATAATGTTATGAATATGATGATGATGATGATCTGTCTTCTAATTTAAGATAAAACTTAAAAAGTCGGTTTGTCTCGTGTAGAAGGGATTGAAATGAATAAGTCATGTTTTAATTTGGCTTTGTAAAAGGGAGAAAAAGAAAAACAGCACTGAGATTAAAATTTGTAGGTCCACCACCGTCTGGGGTAGTTGAAATGATTTGTGATTAGAGTCTCCGAGCAGCGCAGTGCGGTGGAGCGTTTTATTGTGCTTTCGGTAATGAATGTGAAAGTGAACTTGTCGTACTCGCGCTGTACCAATATTCGTTCTTTACTCTCCACGATTGTATGGTATTTTTCCCTTCCTCAATCATTTGTATGCATCATTCTATGCTCTGTTCTATTCTTTTTTCAGAACATGAGATAATAACGGTGTTGATCTTGGACAAAGTTTTAGATAAATTTAATTAATATGTTTATAAATGAATTAAGTCATTTTTCCTATCAAGTTCGTTGATATTTTAAACTGATGATCTTAGTGTTTCATCTTTCTGATTTTTAATTTTATTAGGTTTGTTTCCTTTTGTGTGTAAACTCAACTTAATTCATATGATGTCGACTTAAGTTGGTTGCGTTTTAATTTTAACTTTTTCTACAATCGAGTATTTAACAATACTTTATAGATGACAGGTAATTATAGAAAAAAAGAAAAAGTGTTTTTTTTTACTGTATGAACTAAGAATCAAAGAAAAATAATAAAAAATAAGGCTTTTAGCTTACATAATAAATTATTAGTTGTTTATATTTATTGAATATTTGAAATTTAGAGTTACATATTCTTGAATAAAAATAAAATAAAATAAAAGAAAAATAAAATTGTATAAAATAAATAAATAAAAATAAAAAAAGGAAAATAAAAATTATTAAATGAGTGTTTCAAAAGTAATTTAATTTGATAAAATTGAGATTAGGATTTCTTGAAATGGTGAAAGAAGAGTTATCAAACACCAAAATAAACAATGAAAAAAGCTTGTAGGTTAAATAATAATTTAAGGAAATTTAGTTAGAATGAAGATGATGTATTAAAAAGATGAGGTAATATCAAAACCCTTATTCGATTTATACAAACATTTTCCTACAAGTTCAAATAAAATAATACTTGTAAGTGTTATCTTCCATATCTTTTCTTGTTTGATTTTATTAGAGATATTGTTACAAACTTTTATTGTTTGAATGGTAATTGTTCAAAGAGAAAGAGAAATATGTGAAAGTTATATTAATTATTTTGTAAGGAAGGCTAAATGAACTTTGTCACAATTAATTTATGTTCAATTTTCATTGAGATATCGCTGAGAGGAAAATTATGACAAGTTACGATAATTGTCTTGTTGGGGGGAACAAGTTAGTCAAGTTTCGATTAAAACATGTGTTGATATTGAAGATTCAATCAATTTTGGTTGAGTTGCTTTGATGATCCAAGCCATTTAGATTTGATGATGGGTGCCTTAAGGAGTTGATCTTGTAGTTAATCTTTGTCAAGTTATAATTCTTAGGTTTATATTGTGTCTGAGTGAATATATGATGCTTGATCTAGATAGTCCACATCCTAAATCTTTGTTTTTTGCTCCATATAGATTTTAATATGTTGAAATGTTCATAACCTTGCCAGAAACAATAGCGCAAAATATCGATAGACTAAATTAGAGTTTTAATCGATTAAAATCCTGGAGTTTTTGTTTAAAATCAAATTTGTTTTGTTTCAACCAATTGAAATATGAATAAATCAAATTCAAACCACTAAAACGGTCATTTTAAGTGATTTTAATTTATTGAAATGAAAATTAATCAATTAAAAAAATTACAATAATGGATTTTGCACTATTTCAATTGATTGGAACAAATTTTAACCTATTCAAAATTGATTTCAATATTTTAAGATCTATAAGAGAAATTAAAATAATTTTTTCATATATGATTTTTATACATCTCAAACACTTCTTTGAAAAGCAAAAGATATTTCTTGAACCTTTTGTCAAATATTTTCTATAGAGTAAGATTTAAGTGTTTCTTCTTGCTATTTTTGTGAATCACCTATCATTACTTCTAGAGGAGAATAATCTTTTGCACTTCATTGTCTGGCTGATTATAATCCATTTTCATTCCTCTAATTTTGTAATTGGTTTCTTGACTTGGGTTGCAAAGATGACTTTCTTGTGACAAGGTTTCATAAGAGGTTAGAAAATATCTATAAGGTTCAAGATATTGTGTTGGGTTTTATTTCTTGTCTTTCTTATAGGGTGTTTGCAAAAGCTTGATTTTAGTGAATTATCTTCATTAGGATGATTAAACAACTAGATGTAGCTTTCTTTGGAAAGTAAACCAATATAAATCTTTGATGTTTTTCTTGTTGCTATCTATATAGATAATTAATATTATCATGCTTTTTATTTTTTATTTTATTGTTAGTTTATTATTATCTTTTAAGATATTTCATGTTTTATTTAAAATTTTTTAGAAAAGATAACTATTTTGTTTACCTATTTATATTTTGCAGATAAGTGGAAATACCAAAGAAATTAAGAAGAATATCAACATAATTTAATTATCAAAGTTATCACCAAGATGAGATATTGATAAAGTTGGTTACTCTAATACAAAATCAAGTACAAAGCTGTAGATCTAGTCCAGTTCAAAAAATCTATAAATAAGGGGGTCTGACATAGGTCAAAACACACTTTTGGGGAGAAGGACACTTGACCTAAAAGGAAAGAAGGTAGAAGCATATTCTGAAGGCTGGAGGTATTCAACTTCATCATTATTCTAGTACTCAAAATAGTTAGGAGTAGTTAACTCCTTCATTCACGGGGGTTGGGTGTTATGTATTCTTAACTCCTTGTGAGTTAAGCTATTCAATATAATTATTTTCTATCACTCTTGTGTTCTGTTCTTGTTTTAACTGCATATTATAGATTGATTGCATATGTGGGAGCACCCGCGGAATGACGGATAGTTTGGAAAACCTGATTATGATAGAACAACTAAGAGATTTCACATGCTAAACATAGATGTTGAACATTTAGTCATTCATAATATCAAGAAACTTATAACAAAAATTTTTAGACACATGATTTTTATTATTCATGTTCAGATTTGTCGGTAAGACATTACGGTTTGTTAGAAAAGGTGTAAATGCTAGAGAAGAAATTAGAAGTATATTGTTTGAGATTTTTACTTTGAATTGAATCATGAAGCTTTTATCATATATTTTCTTAAATCAAATTAGTTATTTTTATTGTGTGAATTTTATTGCTTTCTTAGCTTTAGACTTATTTCTCATTCATCAAAATTTTTCCTTGTTTGAAAATTCTTAACCTTCATTAGTAAATAAACATAATTTTTCTTAAACCACATTAGTCTCTTGAGAAACGATACTTGAACTTTTCACTTTATTACTTTGCAATTTGGTACACTTGCATATTTAATTCTAAAATATATTGCTAACTTATTTTGAATATAAAGAAATTGATAAAACATTTAAAAACCTTGATCAAACATTTCTTTTTGGGGTTGATTAATTTCTCAGAAAAATTGTAGTATGTTTTAAGATTTTAAAAAATTGAAATAATAAAGTGTGGAAATCATGGAAAATACACATAAAGAAAAGGTTGAATTATGTATTTAAGATTTTTGAAATATTTCGCAAAGTATCATTTAATAAGAGTAGTCAAATGAAGTTTAATATTGGATAGACGTATTATCAAGTAGTTTCTTGAATGAGCTACGTTTGATGAAGCTCATCTGATGCAACTTTAAAAGGACAAATGTACGATATTTTTTTTAAACTTGTTTTCAAAAAATTCTTCTTTTATTAGTTGTAGATAAAAGAGGAGGTTGACTAAAACCAAGAGAGCAACCCTTTGATTTCTTTCCCTCCAGACTTGTTCTATGCTAACTCTTGAGGAATATGGTCTGGCGAAGATGCAAACCATTGCTTCTCACATTGCCATGCACACTTCAATCTTATGGTACCTTGATCAATCCTTACAACAACACTCCAACCGCCACTCAAACAATTGTTCTGGGTCTGGTCACAATCACAGCAATCACAGTCGCTTTGGTGGACATAATCAAAATAGTGAATTTCGCTCAATGGTTCATTTGGTTCGTCTGCTTGTCCTACTATAGCTCTTTCTCCATCATGGCAATCACCTCAATCTATTCCTTGGAATCCCTGGGGTTGGACTCCCCTTCCTTAGGGCATGTCTCCTTGTCCTTATTCCACATCTCAATGGACTCACCACACAAGACCTTCGAAGCAAGCCAACATTCTGGGCCAATGTCCTTAGGCCCACACCACCACAACTTCACCACTACCCATCGACATTGATGTTGCTATGTGCACCATATCCATGACACCTCTTGACACCACGTGGTACATGGACATTAGAGTCTTGTCTCAAGCAGTGACACCACAAGGGAATATCACATCTTATTCTAATTTAAGTTGTTGCTAGTGGTCAAGGTATTCCAATTCAGGGTTCCAATCATATAATCTTTCCTACATCAAATCTCCATAAACCTCTTAACCTTAACCATGTCTTGCACACATCGCATATTATAAAAAAATTAATTTCTGTGTGACAATTCACTATTGATAATAATGTTTATGTTTCCTTTGACCCTTTTGGTTTCTACCTTACTGATTTTAAGACGGGGATCCCTCTTATGAGATGTGACATAAGATTTCATCAATCCCACTCCTTTTGGTGGTCTAGCTTCTATGTCTAGCATAACTGTCTTGGTCATCCTAGTTCTTTTGTTTTGAAGTATCTTTGTAGTAATAAGTTCATTTCCACTAAAAATTTGAATTTAAAAACTATTTATGATTCGTGTGTGTTTGGCAAACATGTTAAATTGCCTTTTATGTCATCTAATAATGCTAGTTTTATGCCTTTTGATATTTTTTACATTAATCTTTGAACATCACCTACTTTAAGTTCCTTTGGTATCTCTATTATATTTTGTTTATGGATGATTACTCTGACTTCATATAGACGTTTCCTCTAGGTAATAAATCTCAATTTTTTGAAAAGTTCACATCCTCCACTAATCAAATCCAAACACAAGTTTCGCACAAAGTTAAATGTTTTCAATGTGATAATGGGCGTGAGTAGGACAATGTATTATTTCCTCGATTTTTGTGATCATAATGGTCTTGTTTTCCGGTTCTCTTCCCCCCATACTTCTTTTCAAAATGACAAAACAAAACATAAAATTTGAACCATTAAAAACATGATTCAAACTCTCCTTGCTCATTCGTCCGTTCCTCCTTCATTTTGCATCATGCCCTTCAAATGGTCAATGATCTCCTTAATAATATACTTCCTTAGAAGGCCTTGTCTAATCAGTCTTCCACTCAACTTCTATATCATCGTGATCCCTCTTATACACATTTACGATTCTTTGGTTGCCTTTGTTATCCTTTTTCCCCTCTCCTACCATTAACAAACTACAACCATAATGGATTATGTGTGTTTTCCTAGGCTATCCTCTTAATCACAAAGGTTATAAATGTTTCGATTTGTCCGACGTGACATGTAATTTTATATGAAACACAATTTCCTTTTGCCCATATGCCTTCCTCCCTTATTTCTATTTATGACAATTTCATTGATGACATGCATACATCCCTCCATTGTTCATCCCTGGCCCAACCCTAACCCAGAGCATTTACCTAAAGCACAACTTGTAAGATTACCCTCCCTTTCATCCAGCACACCAACCTCTACGAACAACTTATCTACCTCTCCTACTTCAGACCAACTTGCCCTGCCTCTGAACCTTACCCCATCATCATGACACGCCCCTTTTACTAGGATTATGACCACTCGTAGCATGACCAGTGTCTACGAACCCAGAAAACTATTTAACCTTTGTGTTCCAATTGTTGACCCGATAATATCACCTCTTCCCAAAAATCCAAACCTTGCTTTCTCAGATCCTAATTGGATATCTGTCATGGAGTTTGAATTTGATGCTCTAATTAAAAATAATACGTGGGATTTTGTTCCGTAACATTGTCATGTTAATATCATTCGATGTATGTTTATTTTTAGACATAAAAAGAAATTTGATTATTGTTTTGAGCGTTACAAAGCTCGTCTTGTAGGTGATGACATGTCTCAATTGTAGGTGTGGATTGTGATGAGACATTTAGTCCTGTGGTGAAACCCATGACCATTCACATGGTTCTTACCATTGCTCTCTCCAAATCCTGGCTAATTCATTAGTTGGATGTTTAAAATGTCTTTCTCCATGGTGATCTACATGAAACTGTATACATGCATCAGTCGTTCGGTTTCCGTGATCCCCTTCACCCTGATCATGGTTTTCACCTAAGGAAATCTCTTTATGGTCTAAAACAATTGTCTCATGCCTGGTACTAGAGCACCTATGTTAGTGACATCATTGCACGCGTCGACATGACCTCTTGCAATCCTTCTACTACTTCGATTGATACTAAGTAGAAGCTTAGTACATCCTGACACATTGTATGAGGATCCCACTATGTATTCGAGTCTTGTCGACACCCTACAATATCTCACCTTCACCCGCCTAGACCTTTCATATGTTGTTCAACAAGTATGTCTTCACATGCATGCCCACTACACTGAGCACATGCTAGCATTGAAAAACATTTTACGATATGTTTAGTGTACCTTATAGTATGGTTTGCATCTCTATCTAACCTCTATTGAGAAACTTATTTTTTACTTTGATGTTGATTGGGGTGGATATGCTAACACAAGATGCTCCACATCTGGTTACTGTGTGTTTCTTGGTGACAACCTCATCTCCTGGTCTTCAAAGTGCCAACATACTCTCTCGTTCTAGTGCAGCGATTGAATACTAAAGTGTTGCAAATATTGTTGCTTAATCTTGTTGGCTTCGCAATCTCCTACTAGAGCTTCATTTTCCTCTCCCTCAGGTTACTTTGGTATACTATGATAACGTTAGTGCCATTTATCTATCCGGTAATCATGTGCAACATCAACACATAAAATGTATTGAGATTGATATTCACCTTAATCTAGAAATGGTAGCATGTGGTCAGACACAAGTTCTTCATGTCCCTTTCCGTCACTAGATCACTGACATCTTCACCAAAGGCATACCTCAAGTTCTTTTTGATGATTTCTAGACCAGTCTAAGCTTAATGAATCTCTTGCTTAGATTGTAGGGTGTGATAGAATCCAAATTATTCTTCTGAAATTAAGCCAATTCGCAATTGATCTCATGTAATTAAGCTAATCAAATCCTTGTAATTAGGTTATTAAATATTATGTAAGGTTTAATTATGTCTTTGATCCCCATTTTGGAGTCAAAATCTCAAAATGGTACCCAAATTTTTAAAAGTTTCAAATTGGTCCCATTTTTTGTTAAAACGTCTCACGTTTGCCCTTTCTGTTAAGTCAAGGTTGACGCCGTTAGAGGGAGTGCCATGTGTCAGTTTCTCAATTTTTTGAATTTTTTTATTATTTATTTTTTGAATATTTTTTTTTTGAATTTAAAAAAAAAATCAAAAAATTACCACGTGTCAAGCTGTCATCGTGCCACGTGGCAGTGACAGAGTGATGTGACAGTGACAGTGATACGTGTCAGTATTATGCCAGGTGTCATTTTCTTAGTCTCAATTTGGTCCATTTATTTTAATTTGTCTTAATTTAGTCTCAATTTTTGTAAAAATTAGCAATTTTGTCCCTCTTCAAATTGAAACAAAAATTAATTTTATATAAATGTTATACAAATATTTTTATTAAATTTGATATTTTTATTT
>Ga0099822_1003159_pt1:0-20000 | contig 21024 bp, 20 predicted proteins | sample CowpeawhiteBW_FD_76839 | JGI IMG/M metagenome (GOLD analysis project Ga0099822, IMG submission 76839) | Root nodule microbial communities of legume samples collected from California USA - Cow pea white BW | ecosystem: Host-associated > Plants > Roots > Nodule | place: USA: California...
ACATTGACCGACACAAGTGGTGGGTTGTTGGTGTCGACATTTGCCCCCACATCATGATCCATATTTATGTTTTGATTTACGTTTAAATCAGATTGCACATTTGTCTCCATATTTTGATCGACAATTTTTTTCGGAACATAGTTAAGTCGCACTACAAGCAAAGAAGCCTTTACTTCTTCTTCAGTTGGAGGGCTAATGTCATATTTGAAAACCTATTAAACAGAAAAAATGAGAAAAGTGTATCAAATTCAACCACTTGTACAAGTGAAGAAAATATTTTTTTATGTGTTGTTATTTTATTTGCCTTGACAATGTTCCTTAGACTGCGCACGGACGGGGGACCTCGCAGGGACGGGGGACTTCGCAGGCACGGTGGTCTTCGCAAGGACGGTGGACTTCGTCGTGCTGGTGGATTTTCGAAACAGATGGTGGACTTCGTGCCTGCGGTGGATTTCGAAGGGGTGTGGCAGTTCAGAGGTGCACTGGAGCGATGGAGAAGAAAACAGTTGGTATGGAAGCCGAAACACTGCCTGCGAAGTTTCTGCAGTTTCACTTTTTCCCTCTTTTTTCAATTTCACGGGAGGGCTGTTAATTGAAGGCAACATGTGAAAGGGTAACTTAATTTCAGATTTCCACCACTCACGTGCCACTCCATTTGTTTCAATTAAAAAAAATGAAATATTATATTCCACGTAAGGTAGTAACTTGGGTAATCAAATTGGGTAGTCACTGTACCATTTTCCTTCATAAAATTATCACCACTACTAACACTATTGGACAAAGTCCAACATTTCATGCAAGATTCTCAATTTAACACATATATTATTGTGGTCACCCTTTATATCATAGTTTATAATTTCACTCAGTAAACATGAAAGTTTGTCCATGAAATTAGCTTTCCTCTTACCTTATGAATTTTTTTTCTAGTGTGGTTCTCCTCTCTTACGCAACTTCACACTTAAATCACAATGTATTTGACTCAAAGTCATCTTAGCTTTAAGCTAAAATAATTTTTACGTTAATGACTAAGTTTATTAGAATTAAATGTAATTAGTGATTTTTTTTTCACATTTTAATTATATATATGTACTGGTGTTATATATATATATATATATATATATATATATATATATATTTTTTTATGATTTTATTTTTTTCAACTATTATCACAACTTGATGAAGATAGTTTAAGTTGTAAGATATCAGATAATATTAATAAGTTTTTCTTAATTGTTATTTTAGTTTATATATTTAAGTCTTGATTTGTGTTTGTTTTTATGTTTATTTTTTACTCGATGGTCTTATTTTTTAGAAAAGACTCATTTAAATTATTTTGAAAAGAAAAATTATTTTTATTACGCTGACATCACGGTTATTCGAATGATATATTAAAATTTGTGTTAAAGAAAACATAAAGATCAAATTATTTATTAATTTCAATTTTCTCATAAGGTACAAAAATCAATAAAAAGAATCATACTTATTGTAAAACTGCATGCGAGGATTGTGAATTCAACAAACACACAACATTGATAAAACATAAGTACAAAGTCATGGGCATGGTGGTCACAATTCGGTGATAGAACTTACACTTACAACAAGATCTAAACTTATGTACTTGTTCATTGTGATTCTTATGTATGTTTGTCTGTTGGGTCTGTTAGTTCTTTTAACTAAAACCCTGCATCTATGTTTACATACCGTTAGAACCAGTGACACACCTGCCACAAATCTGTACTTTTTAAAGTCATTATTTTTTTTTGTATGTTTCGGGAAAAGAATACTAGGTGTACAACAATGCCACATCACATATTAAATAATGGAATTGATATTAAATTGACCTAATGATAGAATCCATAATATTTGTTTTTTTTATACAAATTCTCTAAATAAATTAATTGAGAAAGTGTCACAAGATAAAGTTGAATCAATGCAAGTTGCAATTAAGCCATTACAAAGATTCATTAGGAAAACTGTCTTGATCAAATTTATTTGACAAACACTCAAATCAATTTATCAAAGAGATGTTAAAGAAAAAATACCCACGTTGCCCGTAAAAAAGGAAAAAAAAAACATTAATTATGATTAACTAAGATTTTTATATAATATCTATTCTAACTTTAAAAGTTTGATGTAGACAGCACACGTTCTTGTCATACTTTCTCAATCTATGTAAAACACGAATTGAATTCCACAAGGAAAAAAAATGTCACTCTACTTGGTTAACTTTTGTCTAGACAGACGTGTAATTCTAATAAAATTTCAATTTATAATTTTCTGTTCATTTATGAACATATGATATATGATATGATACTACTTGTTTTCATATTCAATCTATTTAAAAAAGAAAAATTAGATACTCAACTCATCTCAAAAAATTTGAATCGAATTAAGTTGTGAAATTTGAGTAAAGTACACCCTTAATTTATTGTGTATATTAAGTTTTTCCAAAGAACACAAATGTCAGCCATAATGTATAATTGACATAAACTTTTTTTCACATAAATAAAGTGTAATTAATTACATTTATTTATATTTAATTTAAACGCATGTCATGTATATAAACAAGTTGTATACATCAAAATCATCATCTCAAAAGATGAGGGGTAGCGGGAATTGCATGTAGTGGAAAGGCAAAAATGAAAACTTGAAAGAAAGTAAAGAGCGAAAAAGAAAAGAGGCGCGGGCTTCAAATGAAAACGTCATCTTGAGAGGCGCCAATGAAATCTATCGCCGCCCAGTCAACAAATCTCAGACGTCCACGTTTCATCTCATACATCATTTCTGAAAAGACCGCCTCCCATGAAAACTAAATAAAATCTCTAATCTCACTTCAGTAATCTTCCACGCGACCTTCTTTCTTCTCATCTCTCCCCTTTTTTATTTTCAAATAAAAACAAAATGGAGGATTCCACAAAACCTAGCGCCGGAAAAACCAAACTTCTCAATCCATGGATGCTTCACTTCCAGAAACTCGCTCTTGAACTCAAGTGCGCTCTCTGGTTAGTGAATTTTTCTCTCTCCAAACCTCTTTTAATCTTTGAATCTTTGCAGCTGCAGATTTTTATTTTACTTTGTTTCATTTTATTGTATAATTTAAATTTAAATTAATTTCCTGTTTGTGCTGCTACTTTAGCTAATTTAAACTACTGTTGGTATCTTTAGTAGTTAATTTGATTAATGGATTTGCTGCTGTTTTTGTTTTTGCATGTGGCGGCGCTGGATCTTACAGTTTGAGTTTATTCAAGAGACCGGTGTTACTTCCATGCAACCACCTTTTCTGCGAGTTCGTTACTTCTTTCTCTTTGTTGTGTTGTATATGCCGGTCATTTTGTTTGTTGCATGGCTTTATTCACTAATGACGATGATTTAAATATTTGGTAGTTCATGCTTAGCTGATTGCGCAGCAGCTGGCGCTGGTTCTGAATGTGCTGTTTGTAATGCAAAGTATGCTCAAACAGGTAATTTGTTGCTAAGTTTCGCATGCATGTGTGCTGCATGATCAAGTACCGGGGTGTGTTTTGTTGTTTTCTTTTTTTCTTTCAATTTGGTTATCAATTTCACTCCTAGACAAGTACTACAGTTCTGAAACTGATCAAGTTGTGTATGTAAACCCTGTAGTATTAGAAATGATACTGAATAGTTTTTCAAGCGTGGGAAAATCCTTCAAATCAGTCCTTGGTGATCAGTAAAGTATGTTAATACATGGACTAAATTGATAGATATATAAATTAGTTCAAGGATACTTATATACTTTATTTATCTTTTAAGATAATTTTAGAGAGTGTGAAATTTGAAGGATAAAATTTTGATGATTTCCTCTTACTTGTCTTTGCAACATATGTTTCCAATGTTTTTTATTGATATCTATACTTATATTTTTGATGTGATGGTTGTGGGAGGCAGATGTAAGGCATGTGCCTTTTGTGGAAAATGTGGTAGCAATATACAAAAGCTTGGAGGCCACCTTTTGTCCAAGTTTGTTTCATAAACATTCTTCTGGTGAGTTCATTTTACTTTTGGAGAGCTTTTCCAATTGATTGAGAAAAGAAATTATGCCTTGTTTGATGCTGAATTTATATATATTTAAAATTGTTGATGTAGGTGACGAGAGGGTTTTGGAGCCATGCCAGGCAGTTCTTAATTCAACTTCTAGCAGCATACAAGCTCGCAAGCTTCCTATGAATTTGCCTAATTTGAACAAGGTTGGGGTTGTCAAGAATCACAAATCCAAGATTGCAGGGCATGACAAAGCTGAAGAACTTGAGTTCTCTCATGGGAGAGGGAAGCCTAATGTGATGCAATCTTCCCATGTGGAAATGGATGTGAATCAAGTGACACAATCAGCCCCAGATAGCCCTCTTTTTTGTGATACCAAAGGTTCAGATAATGACTGCAGTGATCAAGACAGTGAGCATGTAAGAAAAACACACTCTTGTTTATGGTTACCTGTCAATACACAGTTAAATCTTCTGGATGTCCAATCCTTTATCAACTTGGTTTCTCATTTTCAAACTCTTAATTTCAGCAACTACCTCCTGATAGACTGGGAAACTCGTCCTTAAAGAGAGCTAGTACAGGAAATGGAAATTTGAATGAGAAAATGGGACAATTAAGGTCAGAAAGTTCAGCCTCTGAAACTGAGGGTCTTGAAAGGGATCCCAAGAGACATAAAATTCTTGGCCTTAAATCTGGAAAGGTCCCTGGTGCACAATTGCCAGCAGATACTTCAAATGACTTTTCTCCAACTGGAAGTACTTGTTCGTTTTGCCAATCTTCCAAAACCTCTGAGGTAATATTTGCATGCACCAATCCTACACATTGCTTTTTTAATTCTCTTTTCCTTGAAAACTGTTATGCTCATGCTGCATATGCTTATGGACAAATGGCTGAAACTATTTCTTGGTCTTTATGGTGAATTTTTGTAGGCTACTGGACCAATGCTGCATTATGCTAATGGAAACTTAGTTACTGGAGATGCAGCAACGAAGCCAAATGTTATACCTGTGCATAGAGTTTGCATTGACTGGTATTCTAACTTGATACTTCTATGCATTGTTCATTATTAAAGCATTCTAGTCTATATTTCGATTGTTTGATTTGTGGAGCCACCTAGAAACAGCACTGAATCTTGCTTGACCGTGTTTTGTTCAAAACCATTTACATTTCAACCAGGTTGCATTTTTAGTATCTTTTGCCTTTCTTTTTGCATTTTTCTGATAGATGTGATGTAAACTTTTGAAATCCAGGGCACCACAAGTGTACTTTGTTGGTGAAGTGGTTAAGAATCTCAAGGCAGAATTGGCAAGGGGAGCAAAACTTAAATGCAGTAAATGTAATCTGAAGGGAGCTGCTCTTGGCTGCTATGTCAAATCATGCAGAAGAACTTATCATGTTCCTTGTGCACTTGACATCTCAACTTGTCGTTGGGATCATGTAAGCTCCTTTCCATTTTAAAGCTATTATTATAGAATTTACATAAAATGTACCTGTGATTCTTTGCATTTCTCTAAACTTCTTGGGGACATTCACTGGTCCAGGAGGATTTTCTTTTGCTCTGCCCTCTCCATTCAAACGTCAAATTTCCATGTGAGAAATCCAGGTCTAAGAAGCAGGCAGTTCGGAAGCATCCCAATTTGCCTCAATTGTATGCTTTCTTCCTTGTCATGAGTTATTTTGAGCATCTTACATTGTTTTTTCTTCCTATGCTGTGATGAATTTTTCAGGGTTTCAAATTGTTTTGTTTGTTTAACTTTCAACCTTTGATGTTAACAGTTTGAACCAAAGATTAATGTACAATGCATGCTACGGTTGTAATCTAAACTAGACAATTTTTCATAATTAATATAGTGCTCAAATGTCATACTCAACCATTTACTACATAGTGGATTTTGGGTTATATATAACTGCTGCTTTTGTTTGTCATAATACCCTTATGAATATTTGTAATTTCTCATCAAGACTAGATACTATTACTGAGTAACTCCTGTACACAGGCCACCGCACCACTCAAATACTCTTGAAGTTTCACAGGATGATGGTAAAAATATGGTTTTCTGTGGATCTGCTTTATCAAACGAGGAAAAGGTTAGTATGCAAGTTGTCTACTTGCTGTGATTGAGTTTATTTGTTATCTACGTATTTTTAATGTTTTTCTTTATTGGGGCCTCTACAAGATTGCAAAATGTGAATAATGGATACCGTATCTTTTGACATGTTGAACAATCTGATATCAATAGAAAGACTTGTATTGTGTTTTTTCTTGTTGAGGAGCATATTGCATCATTCTGTGCTTTGTGTATCATGATTTAATAGATTGGTATATGAACTTTCTTTCCTTTATTGATGGTGCAGGTACTTTTGCTCAATTATGCAAGCAAGGTTGGTGCAACTGTGACGAAGTTCTGGACCTCAAATGTTACACATGTAATAGCATCAACTGATGCTAATGGAGCATGCTCCAGGACATTGAAAGTTCTCATGGCCATTCTAAATGGACGATGGGTACTAAAATTGGATTGTAAGTTTAAGCTTTTATTTCAATCTTGCTTATTTGAGTTGATATTCTCTTTGATTATAATTCTGGACAAATGTTGGTATTTGGTGGCTTCAATTTGAGTGTTGTAGTTTGGAAGATGACCTGTTCTTTTACAGACATGAGAACAAAATCAATATGTTTTATACTCACATTGATGTCCCCTTGTATATTATTAATTGACTCCTAAAGTAAAAGTTGCTCTTGATCTGAATTATACATTTGATAGCGGTAACAAGCCATTCATTTTTTTACCTCATGAAAATCTTCAAATACCACAAAGTGGTGTTAAATCTGGTTAGTAACTAATATAACATCTTCTTTGTAAGTTTGGTAATCTTAGGGCTCTTGTGAGGATCCTGGCTCTAGGGACCTAGGGTTGTGTTGTAGTTGAATGAAAATTGGACTGGAGAGTGTTTAGAATGATTTAATCTTACTAATCTTATTTATTTCATGTCTTCGGCACCTAGCCACCACCTACAGGAGTTGGTCTGCTAACATGGGATATTTGTGTTTGTGCTTGAAATTTAAACTTCTACCTATGCATCAGCATGTTATAAATTTAAACCGTGTATATTTGTCATACATACTTTTCGTATGTGCCTGATGAACATTTTTTTAATGCTTATTTGTAATTTTTCTAGTCATGTGGATACCATGTATTTTGCTCTGTAGGGATAAAAGCATGCATGGAAGAGAAGAATCCTGTAGAAGAAGAACCATATGAAATTAGTGTCGACAACCAAGGGTGTCAAGGTGGCCCAAGAGCTGGCAGACTTAAGGCCTTGGCCAATGTAAGTATTCTAATTGCATCATATGTACATGTAAAATGTAAGGGCATGGATTGTTTTTCTTGCACTGTCAAAGATTGTAATATCAAATAACTTGTAGAATGCCTCTTATTTTCCTTTTCAACAACGGAAGCATCTAGATGGATGTTAAGGTTACATGTTATGTTTAGCTTAGTTGTGACTTGTTGACTTTCGACATTTATATTTCTTGCTGTTTTGAGGTTTCTAAAAACCGTTGGAATTTGTTGTTAAATTACTTGCTAAATCTCTCAAGTTCTAATACTAATACTCTAATTGTTGTGATGACAGGAGCCAAAGCTATTCAGCGACTTAAAGTTTTATTTTTCTGGGGATTATGTGTCAACTTATAAGGAAGATCTTGAAGAATTAATTGAAGTGGGTGGAGGTGCTGTTTTGAGAAGCAAGGAAGAATTGGTAGCACAAAGACAAGAATGCAAAGTGAATTCTCCAAAGTTGCTTGTTGTTTACAACCTTGATCCCCCACAAGGATGCAAGCTGGGGGAAGAAGTATCAATTCTCTGGCAAAGACTGAACGACGCAGAGGATTTAGCTGCCAATACTTTACAAGTGATTGGTCACACTTGGATTCTTGAATCAATTGCTGCATGTAACTTGCAGCCTTTTGTTAACTAAATTGTATTGGGTAGCTAATAGTTTGTTTCTCACTTGATAGGGAGTTCACTGCCAAAAGAATGATCATGTATAGTTTGAATTGATTGTATTGGGCATCAGGTAGTTAGATTGTTTCGGGTATTTAGGGTTAACTAGTTATTCCTCAACTTGGTTCTCTATGCTTTTGCATGTTCATTTTTACAATTAACGGGTTCTCTCAAAGTCGAGATGAATACAAGCAGTCTTTTAAGTAGTCTTGTGCAAAATCAGTTTAAATTATGCTTTTAATATGATGACCTGAACTAATTTAGAAGGGAATCAGTTCAAAAAGAAAAAATCGAGTTGATAGTTACATTTAACATGTTATAAGTATGTAACAACCATTCAATTTTACTACCTGTAGATTGTTATACTTAACTTGATACAAGTCTCGTGGTATATACTTAACATGTTATAAGTCTCATAGTATATACTTAACATTGGTGTGTATATATAATTTAAATGTGTAAGTTAGGATTATTACAAACCAATTGTCATATGAATTTAAAGTTTTTTAAAAGATGAAGTTTTTATCTAGATACATTTATCTCAAAAGTTTGGAAACACTTCTAATTAAACTAAGACTACTTAGTTTTGAAGGCCCTGATCCAGCTCCAAAATTTACCACAATGTTAATGCATTTAAAAGGAGTATAGGAAAGGAATAAATCACACTGTAAAAAGGTATGATATAATAATAGTATCTTCTGCTCTATAATTCTTAATAAATATATTATTATTCTATTAAATAAGTCTTTTCTATGTATTGTAATTAGAAGAAATTATTGTATTTTTATTTGATTGAAATAATAAATTTATAGCAATAAATATATGAGTTTTTTTATTTGCATAATTCATAAAATTATAGGATAAAATTTTTGTTGCTTTTTATAAAAAATTAATGGGCTTTATCCATATGAATCTCATTTGGTTAAATTTTTATTTTTGGCTACACCACATTTAGTGATTTATTTCTCCAATGTTGTGATACTAAACACGTAATAAAGCAAAACAAAGAAAATTACACATTTATTCTCATTTACAAATTTTTCATCATCTTTAACTATAATAAAAAAATATGTACTATATTTATTTATATGTACATAACTATTGACACAACCTTCCTAAAGGCTAGTGTATTGAATTGATTGGTAAAATTTTGCAGTTGTTAAGCTTAATCTCAATTTTCTAATGATGTTCTATTGCCTAAGACCAATGTCCCTCACTAAATTATAATGAGGTTAACCTCACTAATTTTCTAAATATAATCTTCTTTCATATCATATCGTCTGTTATGTGAAACTTCTTTCGATTCACACTACCTAGTTATCATAATCTATGTGAATAAGATACTAGTTGAGTTAGGATAGTTTCACCTCCCAAAGTCTCGATCAATACACTTTGACACCTTGAGCAGTAGTACTTTCCTATGAAAATAACTACTTGGACTCAACCCACATCACTACTTCAAGAAAAATCTAACTTTTAATCACTCAATAAAAGTTCAAACGCAAACAAATTCTGGCTAACAAGAGTAAGATAGAGATGATTCTTCCTAAAATTTATTCAACAACGTCCAACGATAGGGTTAGGGCGCCCAATGATATCCACTAAACTAGTTATAAAACAATTCCAAATCTTAAGACTATCACTTGCTGTTACAAGATACCATTCACTCAAATATATGTATCTACATTACATACACACAAATCACTCCTATGAAATACAACTCTTTAGTATAAAGTTTCACAGAATCAACTTCAAGCATTAGAAACACCATAGCCCACATTTGAACCATACAAATCCTTTCTCATCATCAAAAACTCCTTCTCAATTCTGCATAACAACTTTTTCTCACTAAAAGTCATCACAGATTCACATATAACATTAACAATTTTTTTTTCTCACAATCACCCACAATTTACCATATTTTAAATCCCATATGTCAATCTTTCGATACCCATATTAAAACACAATCAAAACTCATAAACCCCAAATTTATTTTCAAAACAGAGATCGAACATTTCAAGAATAAATTAACTATTATTCATTTAAATCAATGTTAAATATATGATTAGCTTCTCTTACCTCAAGGAAGGAGCCTACTAACTTCCTCAAACACCCACACACTACCCAAGCTTGCCCTATATACAACAAAACCCTACTGAAAATTAGATTGAGATTTCATGACTATTAAAGAATGAGGATTCATCTAGAACATTAAAAAATCACATGCAAACCCAAAAATTTTGCATGTATTAAAAATCAGAACCGACTCCTAACAAAAGGGGCAAATTGCACTTACTTATATGTATAAATTGCTAAGAACATATTGTATGGTTTGTTGCAAAAATCTTACTTGTGCTTCTATCTTCAAAAAGATGAGGAAGGATTAAATTCTAGGAGGAACAGACACAAGAAAAGAGAAGAGAAGATAAAAGAGGAGAACTCACAAAGAAAAATGGGTAAAAATGTTTTTTGTTTCTTAAAGGAGTCCATTTATATAAATTTTAACTTTTTAATAAAAAAAATCACTTATATATTTATTAAGTTCTCAAACTCTTAATATCTTGCAAAATGTGATTTTGTTTCGTCCTCTTCGAATATGGTATGTTATTACTTGCTCTTTATGTATCTTCTTATTTCAACTTTAAGGTTCTTGTAATCTTCTCAATATAAATTTGTTATGCATTTGTATGTGCTTGATCATTAGTGCTTCAATAGTTTTATGGAAAAAAAATGATATTTTGATAAAGTTTAGTTTGATAAACTTTGACAAACAACTATTTTTTGGTAAAAAAAAAAAATCCTAAACCTTTATTACTTTATTTTTGTAACTTTCATAAAAAAATAAAAAAATATTCTATTAAGTAGTTACTCTATTTAGTAATTACTCTTCAATATAAACATTTTAATAAATGCATTCCCACATGCTTTTTGTTCAATCTTATGAAAAAAACGGAGAAAATCGAATATGGATTTTGTTTATTTTTTATATCATTGTAGTTGCTCCAGTAACAAAAATCTCTGCATTTAGCTTGCTTGTTTATGATATGCTTCAATAATTCATCCAAGTGATCTCATACATACAAACAACTTTTAAGCACTTCAAAACTAGATGGTAATATATAATTTTGTCATCTTACTACTTGGTAAAAAATTGAGAAAAAAAATATCAAATATACTTTGTAAAGTAATAAAAAAGGAAATATACTTTTTGATAAAGTTTTGTTTAACAAACTTTGACATATAACCATTTTTGATAAAAAAAATCTTAAAACTTTATTACTTTATTTTTTTAACTTCCATGAAACAATAAAAAAAAAATTCTATTCAGTAATTTTGTCAAAAAAAATACTTAGTAAAAAATATTTTAGATGGTTGCTTAATGTTGGCGGTTGCATTGAGACTCAAGAAAAAAGACATTTGAAGAGCTTGAAAGGCAAGACAACACTCAAATAACTCTGTTTTCACTTTAACTAAGCGGGTTTAAGTAGCAAGGCAAGGCTAAGTGAAAGAAAGAGTCACGAGAAGATAGATTTGAATGATTAAATCTAAAGCAACCTTTGTATACCTAAAAGGTTGGTGTTTTTCCTACGATTTGCCATCTGCTTGAGGAGTGCTTTGGTTTACTCCAGTATTGTTCTGTGGCTGTGACGATGCAGAGTTCATCTCAAAGCCCGGTTTAGTTTGTGTTACATCGACATTATAGACAAAGAACTTGGCAACAACCAAAAAGCAGAGCAAGTTGAGGAAGCTGAGTACGGCCATGAATGCATAATAGTAATCTAAACGAGAGATGTTTAGATTGTCCAAAATCCAACCCCCATGACCATTTCTCTTTGTGATATCAGCAACAGTTGACAGAAGAAAACTGCTGAGAAAGCTTCCAATACCCAAAGTGGTAGTGAAATATGATGTTGCGAGACTTTTCATGCCATCTGGTGCTTGATCATAGAATAACTCCATCTTCGCTACTTCCACGAAGTTATCAGCAACTCCTCCCAAAGCATACTGAGGGAGGAGAATGAAAATAGTGAGAGGAATCGTATCTTTCGCGCTAAAGAGGTGGTTTTCTCTCGCCACCCTGAGTCTCTTTCTTTCAATAAAGCATGCAATCACCATTATGATGCAATGTAGCACCAGTCCTATGCCTAGTCTCTGCAGCATTGTGATCCCTCTTGGGTTCTTTGTGTAGCGGCGAATCGCAGGAACAAAAACACGGTCGTAGAGAACAACGGTTATCAGCATTGCGATAGTTACAAACGCATTGAGGCATGCCGGGGGAATATGAAAATGGGGTCCCATTCTTCTGTCTAGAGTGGTGCCTTGTTTGACGAAGAGTGTGCTCGCTTGAACTATCAAGGTGCTTGGGATAATCGTTGTCAGCAAAACAGGAATCAGTTTTGTCATTTGCTTGGTTTCTTCTACTTGTGTCACAGTACAGAGCCTCCATGGTGATGTTTGACCATTCTTTATAGAGGCTTTGTCAAGAAAACTGCAACCACAGAACGGGAAGAATTGTTCAAATGATTCACGTAACATGGTTTTATTTGAAAGGGTAAAAAGATAAGTTTTTTAACCTCAATGAAGAGCTCCGATCAATTCTGTTTCTCCCACCACTTGCATACTGCTCAATGCTCAGTTCATGTAGCTCCTTTGGATCATCTGGGACACGTAGCTTCCACTTTTTCACAGCAGCAACATAGACCTGAAGCATCCTTGTTATTGGGCTACCTGATGGCAATTTGTGTCTGTAAAATGGAGTTCCTACCAGAAACACCAACACTGAAACAGCAAGGCCAAGGGTGGGAAGGCCATATCCAATGGTCCAACCCACACGTTCTTGTATGAAAACCAAGAAAGTGTTGGCGAAAAGGGTGCCAAAGAAAATGCTAAAGAACCACCAATTGAAGAAGGAGAGTTTATAGCTTCTCTCTTTGGGTTCAAACTCATCAAATTGGTCTGCTCCCATGGTCGAAATGTTAGGCTTCGTCCCTCCTGTGCCTATTGCAATGATATAAAGGGCCAAGAAGAAAATACCATATTGCAATGACGATGCCTCTGGGCAATTCTCGCCTTCATCACACTGTGGTGGCCTCAGTGCTGGTAGTGAAACTGCCAGTGTCAACAGACACATTCCCTATAGCCAAACAAAACATGGAAAAACAGGTCAACATAATCATAATAATGTATGCAAAACCACGTTGTTTATCCAATGTTGTTTATCAACTCTTACTCTTCTTGTTTACTATGTTACAGTCACAGGTAAGGTAAATGTCACGTATCATACCGCAACGTAAATGCACGAGGCAATTATAAAAGTTTTATATCTGCCAAGAAAAGCATCTGCTATGTAAGCTCCTGCAAGTGGCATCATCCACACTGAACCAACCCAGTTGCTAACGTCGTTCGAAGATTTCACAGTGCCCTCATGGAGCTTCCTTGTTAGATATATCACTAGGTTTGATTGTATCCCGTAGAAAGCCATTCTCTCAAACACTTCATACCCTGTAAATAAAAACCACGAATATCCCATGTTCAAAAGTGATAACAATTCATCATAAAAAGGAGAGGAATTCAGATGTTAAGTCATCATTTACCAACTATAAAGGAACAAGCTTTCCATTTTCCCGTCTCTGTTCTCAAAACGGGTCTACCCTTCAGGTCTACTGTGCCATCTTGAGTGTAATCTTCGTTCCCATTTGCAGGGCCTTTTTCTTCTATCATTGCCATGAGTTTGAACTTCACCTCAGTCTCTGTGTGGAAGTTTTTTAGCCTCTCTCGCGAGCCTTTTATATAGCAGAGGCGGGGAATCTGATTTTAGAAGTTTAGCTTTCTCAACCAACTTTTATACACTGTCCAATTGCATGAGCTAACTAACAAAGAAATCTTAAGTCCAAAAAAAAGAATCAACATCTATTTGGTTTGTACTCACTGTCGCTTACTTACACACTTTCCTTATCTTTCTTTTGTAATGATTTTTTTTTCCACCTTTGAATTATCGATCTAGCTACAGTTAAATCTTAGAAGTAAACGTGATATTGACATGCCACAAAAGCCACGAGCTACATATGTCATCAAAAAAATTCTGTTCATTAAAGTGGCTCTCACTGAATTTATTTATATGCTTTCTTCCCTTTCAGTCACTAATCAATTGCATTATTACGTCTTATGTGTCTCTGCCTTATGCTTCTTCTTATTTCCTGAGAACCATTCCTATTATCAACTTGACTTTGAAACTACACTGAGAAAAATTTAGGTGCCGAAAGCACTTTCTTTGTGCAAATACATCCAGATATATATATGTCAGATTATAGGTTTATTAGTAATAATCAAATAAGATATATCTGTATGAGGGTATAAATATTATGTTCTCATACAGGAAAACCGTGTGATTGTTTTTAGTCTGTCACAAATTCAAGAAAAAAAAGGAGACAAGTTTGACGGCAGGGTTCTTAAAATAGTTATTTTTTTCGATGATTAAAAGGAAAATTTGTCGGATATATAGTTTTCTACATGCAAACTAACAAAACGATCAACAGAAATGTTAAATAAGCAAGGACATGATATAAACAGATAAAAGGGAGTCACATCTGATGGATACGAACCTTATAAGACTTGTCAGTTTGGTACAAATTTTTGTGACCCAAGATTATGTTACTAAGAATAATTTTTCTTAGGACAATGATATTTTGACTAATAAATTTTGACAATTTCTTTTACAACATATGATGTGTTATTTTTTAAGTTGTTTTGGAATATTGAGAATGAGAAAATGGAGAAATAGAAAACCATTTAGAAGATGCCACCTAAGGTTGTAAGAGAAAGTTGTCAAAATTTAATAGTCAAAAAATCATTTTCCTTTTTGTTATAATATAAGACTTTAGATAGATAGTTATCATTCTCCTCCTTCTCTCATAGATGATTAGTATCAAAATATTCAAGAATTTGTCTTTGTGCTTGTTCCATTCATGAAAGTAATTGATAGATAACAAATGCTAGTCTACCACGCACTTTGTTTCTTCACCTTATTCCTTCAGTTATCTGGTTGTGGAACTTTGGCTTATTTCAGTATTGTCCTGAGGTGAATCAGGGTTCATATCCAAATCCTTGTTGATTTGTGTTTCATCACCATTATAGACGTACAATTTGGCAACAGCCACAAAGCAAAAGAAGTTGATAGCACTAAGAAGAGCCAAGAATGCATAGTAATAATCTAAACGGGAGGCATTTAGATTATCCAAAATCCAACTCTTGTGACCATGTCTGTGGGTGAGATCAGCGACAGTTGAAAGCAGAAAACTGTTAAGAAAATTTCCAATGCTCAAGGTGGTTGTGAAATACGAGGTTCCCAAACTTTTCATGGCTTCTGGTGCTTGATCATAGAAGAACTCCAACTTGGCAACATCAACAAAGGTGTCAGCAATTCCTGTCAAAGCAAACTGAGGGAGGAGGATGAAAATGGTTAGAGGAATTTTATCAAGCTGGCCTAAAAGGTTCTTTTCTCTGGCCACACTAAGTCTCTTCCTCTCAACAAAGCATGCAGTGAGCATAATGATAACATGTAGCACAAGTCCAATTCCAAGTCTCTGCAGCAAGGAGATCCCTCTGGGGTTCTTGGTGTAGTGCCGGATTGCAGGAACGAAAAGACGGTCATAGATCACAACGCTTATCAGCATGAAGATGTTCACAAAAGCTATAAGACATGCTGGAGGGATTTCAAAATGAGGTCCGATTCTCCTGTCTAGTGTGGTGCCTTGTCTGATGAAGAGTGTGGTGGTTTGAGCTATTATGGTGCTTGGAATGCACGTAGTGATCAAAATAGGAACCATTTTCATCATTTGCTTGGCTTCCTCAATTTGAGTCACAGTACAAAGCATCCATGGTGATGTTTCGCCTGTCTTCACTGCAGCTTTGTCTAGGAATCTGCACACATTTGTCAAGTTACAATATTCTTGAGCTGTTCAACTCAAACAAGAGATATTATACAATTTGAAGAGGAATTTGATTACTTGCCTTAATGAAGAACTGTGTTGAATTCTTGTTCTTCCTTTACTTGCATAACACTCTTCGACACTGAGCTCATGTAGTTCATTCAAATCATGTGGAACATGTACCTTCCATTTCCTCACTGCAGAGAGAAGTACCTGGAGCATTCTGGTTAAAGGGCTGCCAGAGGGTAATCTATGCCTATAAAGAGGAGTTCCTAGCAGAAACATGAATATTGAAACGGCTAGAGCAATGGTTGGGATGCCATAACCAAGGCCAAAACCAACTCTGTCTTGTATGTAAACCAAGAGAGTTTGGGCTGAAATGGTTCCAATTAGAATATTGAACACCCACCAGTTGTAGAAGGAAAGCTTTTGGGACCTCTCTTTTGGTTCAAACTCGTCAAATTGGTCTGCTCCCATTGTAGAAATGTTGGGCTTGGTCCCCCCTGTGCCTGCTGCAATGATGTACAAGGCAAAGAAGAAAATCCCCACTTGCAATGAGGATGCTTGTGGACAATCTTGGTCTGCAATGCCTGGAGCACATGCTGGTGGTCTCAATCCTGGTAGTGACACTGCTAGAGTCAACAAACACATCCCCTGCAACCAAAAATACAAGACCATGTTCCGTTTATAATGTTTAAATGCAACATATGTTATAGTTATAACATGGATTAAAACCATTATAGTCCATACATTCTCCATTTCATATATAATCTAAAACTCAGTTATCTGTCATACACAAATGAGTTTTTCAAGAGAGGATTATCGAAAAAACATACAAGACATGAGTATCTGAGTTTAACTCACAGTAAAGGATTGATATTACTATCAATAAAAAAATTCAACGAATTTATAGATTTTTATCTTTACACTCATACGAACAATTTATATATACCAGAAGGTAAATGGCTGATGATATAACGAAGGTCCAATATCGGCCAAGAAAGGCATCGGCTATGTAAGCTCCTGCAGCTGGCATGATCCAAACTGCACCAGCCCAGTTGGTAACGTGGTTTGAAGATTTGACAGTGCCTTCATGAAGCTTCTTCGTGAGGTACAACACTAGGTTTGATGCTATCCCATAGTATGCCATTCTTTCAATCATTTCGTACCCTACAATTGTTTATCAAACATAGTCAAAACTCGTTCACTTCTCTTTGCATTATCATCGGTTCAAGTATTTAGTTTCTATTTCAAAGAGAAACTTCATTTTCTTTTCTTTTCCTTTCATGATCCTAAAACTATTTGTACAAAAAAACTCTGAAGAAGAATGTCTCTTTTAAACACAAATATTAAAGATTGAAGTGTATTTTTAACAGGGTTAAATAGGTTTATAAATCTTTAATTCAAAATTGAAATTTGTTTTTATTTAAAACTTTGATATATTTAGTGCATATATTTTAAAAGTAAATTGATATAAATTTTTTAATCCATTTAAATTAAATTTTGTTGATTATATTTTATGATAGTATATAATTATTTACACCATTTAACATATATAATTTAAGATCAATTAAAAACATATTTAACACATAAATTATTTTAACATAATTAGATTAAAAATTTCATAATTTAGTTTTAAAAACTAAAATATACCAAAATTTCATAAATAAATTTCAATTTCAAATTAAATTTTAAAAATTAAAAACATATTTAACATTTTTAATATATAGTCATTCCAGTTAAAAACATATTTAACATTTTTAATATATATAGTCATTCTATAATAACATTGTCATGTTTATTTTGGGTGTGGAAAAAATTAATATATAATACTAATTTTCTTAAAAATAGTCTTGGAAAATGAAACCCATCAATTATATTAATTTAAAAAAACGTGCGACTTGTTATCAATGTTATTACATATATTTAAACATTAAAATAACACTAAGTTAATAGGTTTACAGGCTTTAATGAAAGAGTAATGCTTTTAAAGACTTATTTAGAATTTCTTTTTTTAATTAATCTAATATTTTGGTAAATTAAATGAATGAGTACATAAAGGGTCTAAAATTAAAGAAAGCTAAATTAAAAATGGCAACTTTAAGGTCCCAATGGTTGCATTTACCTACAATGAAGGAACAAGCTCTCCATCTTCCAGTATTTGATCTTAAAACTGGTTTACCTTTGAGGTCTAATGTGCCATCTTTGGTGTAGTCCTTCTCTCTTCCACTACTTGCAAACCCTTTTTCTTCTTCCACTGCCATCATCTCTAGAATGATGTTAACTTTTTAGCTTTTCAAGAACACCATTTTATATAGTTAAGATGGAATAATTAAATTTTATTACAATTTTTATTTGCTCAGCCTGAAATCATATACCATACAATTGCTTAGAACAAACAAAGAAATTCAAGATATAAAAGACATATTTTGTTGGGTTCTTTTTGTCATGCACTTTGAATTATATGAACTAATCATACAAAAAAGTCAAATAAATCAACTATCATTAAAATTTTAACCAAAGAAACATTTGATATGTTAATTTTGTCCTCTTTCCGTCATTAGTTATTAATATGTGTTTCTTTCTTAACTGGAATAAATATATTTTTGTTCCAAGTTCCAATGAAATTTAGAATTACTCTCTCTTAAATTTTTTTATCAATTTAATAGTTCTTTTAACCAATTTTTGTTAAATTTATCTGACGTTTCAAACGCATTTCATAATAGTATTTGAGTTATTTACACCGTTTGATACATTTTTGCTTCAATGTTAACTCAAATATTATCATAAAATGTGTTTAAAATGTCAAATAAACTTAATAAAATTTTGTAAGAAGAACTAAATTCACGCATTTCTAAAGATAAATGACTAAATTTGTATAAAATTTTGAAGAGAGACCAATTCTAAAATTCACTGAAACTTAAGAGATAAAAACATATTTAATCCTTCTTAATTTAGGTAGGTCGTTCCCATTTATAAAACAATTAGTTTTTTTTTTTTCTTTCAAAAGTTAATTTAACGAGTTGTATTATAGAGAAATAACGAGAGAGACTAAAATAAGAAAATTGAAATTCCGAAAGCATTTATTCTTTGTGGATACATCCATGTACATGGCGTCAAAGGCTAAAAGCATGCATAGTTAAAAATGATTAAATAAAATAAAATATCATTAGAGGGTTCATTATATCTAATATTAAGATGTATAATAGTCTGGAGTTCAAGATCAACTCAACACTACTTGTTCATATTTTTTTTATTAAAGAAAAATATATACAAATAAAGAAAGGCTAAAGATGTCATATTGCAGCTGCATCTTGTTAGAAGTATTATAGCAAAAATAATTCTCTGTTATATGTTTAGGATCATACTAAAGATGCCATATTATAACTGTTTGTTATATAATATAGTTTTAGTAAAATTGATAAGTTAAAAAAGAAAACAACTCAGATATTTTAGAGAAACAGCATAGTAGTTACAACTTTTAAATTGGTTATATTAAATTTTTAATAATATTGTACATTACTTTTATTATTTTTATGTTGTAAATAACATATTCCATGCATAATAATAAAGATTATTATAAAATATATTAAATTATGCTTAATAAGTTAAAAAAACTAAATTTAATAAAAATAACCGACACTATCACACCTTTGTTTCTACTAATGCCGTTTAGTCAAAATTGATTAACTAATAATTTAATAATATATATGTCTAATTTTAATTATACCCGATTATACAACCAATTTTGTATATATATATATATATATATATATATATATATATATAATATTTCGTTATTTAACTAGTTTTAAAAAAAAATTAAAACATGCCATGACCAATTGTTATAGTTTGACTAATGATTACTATTCACATGGGTTAATGATTATAATCATTTTTAATTAACTTTTTTATTAGGATTATGACTATTTTTATTTTTTTGTATAAATGTTATGTGTAGACGACTTGGTCATTGAAGAATAATATTAATCTATACATATTATATATATATAGATTCCTAATAATGTTAATCACGGATTACGATAATAAATATATATGTATTAAT
>Ga0099822_1003160_pt1 | contig 21022 bp, 23 predicted proteins | sample CowpeawhiteBW_FD_76839 | JGI IMG/M metagenome (GOLD analysis project Ga0099822, IMG submission 76839) | Root nodule microbial communities of legume samples collected from California USA - Cow pea white BW | ecosystem: Host-associated > Plants > Roots > Nodule | place: USA: California | collected...
ATATATATTAAAAAAAAATATATATATATATATATATATATATATATATATATATATATATATAAGTGGTTTTATTAGAACATGTATAAAAGAATGGTTCAAATAATGTATGGTAACTGACTATTTTCTTTTGGTTGCATTATATTGATTTCTCTTAATTTTTAGGTTTTATACAAATCTCATTTTGTTTTAAAAATATATAATTTTATTAATGCACTCTTTAAATATTACAATTATACTCTTTAAATTTAAATAGTATTATAAAAAATTCAATAACGGAGACCATTATGGTTTAAAAACAAAAATATTAATTTGTAAAAAATATTAATAATATTAAAAAGCGTTACTGTAGTTTATATAGTTTTTCGAAGAAGAAACACAGTGCCACCCCATTTTTTAACAGGCTTCATACTTTGGGCCTAGGTAGTTGGGCCTGAGCGGCAAAGTCCATTTTGATATCAATGGCGGGAAATTTCCCATTCCTCTTCTATGTGGTAACCGCACATTTACGCTTAATCGAACGGCTACGAATCCCGCAACTACCTACTTTCCCCAATCTTACAACTACACTGCGACTTCAAACTTGGAACCCTCTTTCAATTTATCTATCTATCAAACCCTCGTTATCGATTTCGGAATCCATGGCGAGACCTTCCAAGCCCAACTCATCTTCGGACGAAGCACTCTCCAATGCTTCGAGTTCATCCGAGGAAAAGGAGCTGGTCAACGAGCAGATCAACGAAGAGGAAGATGAGGAGGAGCTTGAGGCGGTGGCACGCTCTGCCAGTTCCGACGACGATGACGACGAAGGTGCTGCTGGTAATCCTCCGGATTCTGATGAAGATCCAGCTGGGGATGATGACCAGGTCAAACTCCACTTACTATGTTGTTCGTAGCTTGTAGTTCTTACTCCTTCTGCTTCATTCCTCTTTGCTCATACTCTAGTTGCTTCCGAAACTGTTGTTTATGTTTGAAGTTGTGCGTTTACTTGCCTTGTGGGACGGTGAAAAAGCTGTGCATGCTGGAGACCTAGAGGGAGGAGGATGTGCTCGCGAATTTAACTTGCTTTTGGTTGTTTTGTATGTGATTTTTTTTGTTGAACTAAGAGTTTGAGGACAAGCCTGAGCATTTGTTGTCTGACTTCAGGGTGAGGATAATGTTGATCCGGCAATTAGCAAGCGAGAGAAGGCTAGATTAAAGGAAATGCAGAAAATGAAGAAACAGAAAATCCAGGAGATACTGGATGCACAAAATGCGGCCATAGATGCCGACATGGTAAGTCTAGTTCTGGGATAATCCAACTTCTGTTTGTATCACGGTGTATTGATACGATTGTTAAGTAAATGAACTGACATACAATTTAATGCAGAATAATAGAGGAAAGGGGCGTCTGAAGTATCTCTTGCAGCAGACTGAGCTGTTTGCTCATTTTGCGAAAGGTGATCAAACTTCTTCTCAGAAGTCAAGGGGAAGGTATGTTCCTAAAATTCATGTGAACTAGGCCATGACAATTTCTCCCCTCCTTTCCCTTTGCCCTTACTCTGAATTTTATTATATTTGGCTTCTCGGTGACACCATAAATTATGTGTTAAAAAGTAAGGTGGTCAAAATAGAAAGGGAGAGACTAACAAAGTCGTAAGTTGTGGAATCTTAACACAGGGTAGTAGGATCTTACTGGACTTATAAATATCATATAAATTCTATGTATGCGTATAAAACAGCATAGATAATAAAAGTAAAAAGCCACACTTTAAACAATTAATCATATTTAAATCCATTATAAGTGTAAGAAAGAAAGCATCGTAACCAAGTCATAAAATAAATAATAAGTCACAACTCATAATTCATGAAGTCATAACTAACAAAACAAAACAACTTAAATGCCAAATACTTAAGTAGTCTGAAAAAAAAATACTGACCATGAAGGCAACTAGATGACTAAAGCGTAAACCTAACCTAACTCTAATACATACAAATCTTTCAAATCAAAACCAAAAGTCAAGGGATCATCATTTGCTCCACTTCATCTCCTTCACAAAGAACCTCGGGAAGAACATCCTTAACCAGTTTGTTGGAGGTCCCACATTGGTTATAGATCATCCACTTGTTCTCCAACTTGAGCTTGAATCAAGCCTTCATTATCATTTGAATTTGGAGTATTGTTTTAACCTTCATTGTCATCCTTTGGATCACCCTTTTCCATAATTCACTCATCATCGACTGGAAGATCTTCTTGCTCAATTTGGAATTAACCATGACAAATACATCATTCATAATATCCTGTTTTGAACAATCTGTTCTCTTCACGTGGACCTAATTAATTCAAATGCAAACATATAAACAAATACTAGTAAAACAAGCCTTTTTGTTATTTCAAATGTCAAAATTTTAAAATATTACCATTTCAAATCCACTCCAATTATGCTCACATCCAGAGGAGCTGCATGTTAAACTGAGAATGTGTATGACAAACATTTCAATTTCTTTATTTTCATCTCCATACGTGTCCCTCCAAACTGCTAGTCTTCTTCCCAATTGCATTAACAGCCAAGGGATTACCAAACAGCTTGTTTTAGTTCTTAAAATCTTCAAGTTGCATATCAATTGAATGTTGTTTCTCGGGATCAACCACCATCTTTTTTTGTATACATACCAAGAGACCAATTTTAACTCCTCTATTACTTTGAAATTAGGAGTATAGTGCAATTCAGGATTGAGAAAATAGCCTACTGAGTGCAAAGACCCATGGAGCTGCCTGTCCCACCTTTCATCAATAGTATTCTATTCATCTTCATATCTAAAAGTAGAAGAATAATTTAAGTTAGAGTTCAGTAATTCACCTCTCTCTATTAATTGAAGAATACTTTAAATTAGAATAATAGGTACCTTAACCCTATTAAAATGTTTTTGTATCTTTAGCTTGATCCATTGACTTATAGATGAAACCATGGCTGGTTTCTGTTTTGAATCAATCATTCATAACCCTTGAATTAAAGGGAAGGCACCCTTCAAACAATTGACAATATTCTTCCAAAATTATTTAGGCAAAACCACATCCTTAATTGATTTTCCATCTCTTGTTCTTGCAAACGACCATCATTCCATTCATCACTTGTAAGCATTCTAATTAAAAGACCCCTATTCTCATTAAGACCTCAACAAATCTCTTCCATTTTACAGTGTTGCGGCAGAGAAAAGCAGAGATGCTGTAGAACAAATATAAGTATTAATTTGTATACCTTTTGGGATCGTCAGTTGATGAACACGTATCTTCTCTCAAATCTTTTAGCATCAAATTAACGAAGTGTGTGCACGTGGGTCCAATCAAGCTTCTTTCGTTCTTCATCACTATCTCACCAATAGCTTTATAATTGGCTTTATTGTCCATCATAATTTGAACAATGTTCTCTTCACCAAACTCTTCAACAATGTTTCCATCATTTTTAAATAACTTATCAGTTGTTTGAAATGACAAATGTATCAATAGATTTCATAAAGACAATTTACTTCAGTCCACCCATCAGTCATTAATGATGCAACTTGTTTTATTATCATGCGTCTTTGTAAACTTCCGAAGCACTCTTTGCTGCCTGAACCTCTTCCTCCAAATATTTTATGCTGATCTTGGGGTATGAAGGGTCCTTAAATCAAGCATTCACCCAAACACTTTGCTTCTTGCCGCATGAAATGTTAACATTTTCGTAAAAAAACCTTGCTATGTCCTTTCAAGCAGTTTCTCTTTGATCCTTCTTAAATTGTTCCTTAATTGCGGCCTATGAGCTAATTCCCCTCTATCTGAAAATATTGTTGGTGCTGCCCACATCAACACCAATTCAAACATCTATTTTTTTCACTTCCGATACAATTTTGCAGGCACCCCCTTTTTATTTCCTACCAAGTGCTTGACGTTATCAACCACTGCGGTTAAGACTTTGCACAGTATTTGCTTTGAATTTTCCTTGGATCAGCACCAAGATATACGTCATGCTTACAAACCACATCTGTTTTACTGACAGGAGAATTCTTGGCACTGCTTTGAGTCAGTAAATTTTTTCAAAGGCACTGGCAATGCCATCATTGACAGCAGTATCTGTAGAAGGAGGATTAGAATGCATGTTGATGATGCAACAAAGTAGAATTTAAGACAGGACAGAATCACAAAGGGGACCTGAGCAACACAAAAATGCAGTGGTTTGACGTGAATGAGTGAAAACAAAGGGTTCAATTGAAAACAAATGTTTGAACAATGTCTGTGCCATATGTGTAGACAAATGCACATGCTGTTTGCATAATAGAAAAATGTGCGAGAGCAGAGAGGACAAGTACTTGAGGACGCTGAGATCAGTCCAAACCGTTTTTGTAGAGGAACAATGCCGCTAGCAAAGCAAAGAAGAAAAGGTGTCGAGGTTTCAAAGGAGCCAAGGGAGAGCAATTGATGAAGACATGGAATTGTTTTGTCCGTTTGTGAGTCCTTTACGTAGATGAAAAATCGCACAATGTGACTTTTATGTAGCCATTGGGCTGGGGTTTTAATCCAAAACCCATTTTATTGGATTCCAAAATTAGAACCACTTTCGTGCTCACTCAAGTTGGACAATGCCACCGTTTTTGTGCGTTAGCATATCAATCTCATCAATTCTGACATTTCATGATTAAATGTTTTTTTGGACTACAAAATCATGGAATTGTGCAAGTCCACAAGTAATCTCGCAATGTCTCCATTACTTCAAAGTTTGATATTCTTTTAAAGGGTATTTTAATATATAATTCCTGTATATTAGTGGGCTGTCTAGGAAATTTAGAGATAAACTAGCATATCTAATCAAATAATGATACGTAGTTCCTACATGCCCTCTAGGGATTTTGGTTAGAGGGAGGGTAGGAATTTTTATTAGAGATTATACTTGGCTAAGAAGAGGTGAAGGTAATGGTTTTACAAATTATTTTTCTTTTATATTCTTGAAATTTAAAATTTCAAAACATAAGTAGGGTATTTTAGTCATTATGGTTGAAATGTTTTAACTCCCTTTTCTCTCTTCTGCAAATCCCCTTAATATTGAATTGGGAGGAATTGGACGAGAAAGGGATGCTGATTTCAGATATGAGCCCTATAGAGTTGAAAATGACTTGGTGCTGCTTAAAAGGGTTTATTCTAACATTTGATTTGTATAATAAGGGGTCGCCATGCATCGAAAGTCACTGAGGAAGAGGAAGATGAAGAATACCTTAAAGAAGAAGAGGATGGTGTCGCCAGCACACGTCTGGTATCGCAACCATCATGTAAGTGCTATTTTTTATTTTTGAAGTTGTGCTTACTTGCATGGACTGAAGGCTCTACTCTTTAAATTCTGATCTTGTACCTGATGAATTGCATATTTGTTAGATGGTTGCATATTTGTTGTTGACATCTGATGAATTGCTCTTAAGTCAACACCTTTTGGTAGGGGGAGGTTGTTCATGTGACATGAACGTTAATTGCTTGTTTTTAATTTATTACAGGCATCCAAGGGAAGATGAGGGATTACCAACTGGCTGGACTAAACTGGCTCATACGATTGTATGAGAATGGGATAAATGGAATTCTGGCTGATGAAATGGTATGTGTTTTGTGGGCTTGCAGTTGTGCCAAACTGAATTAACTGTATTATATGCAACTGCTTTGTCATAAATAATTTGATATCTGATCTTACCCAGAGGAGTAAGGCTTTTATGTTACTGACGAGTTGGTTTAAAGAAGTCTTGACAAATAAATCTGATTTGTAGGGACTTGGTAAAACGTTGCAAACCATATCTTTGTTGGGTTATTTGCATGAGTTCAGAGGAATAAAAGGCCCTCATATGGTGGTTGCTCCAAAATCTACTCTTGGAAATTGGATGAATGAAATTCGGCGCTTTTGTCCTGTTCTTCGTGCAATTAAGTTTCTTGGCAACCCTGAGGAAAGGGTAAGACCGTCTTTTCAAGGTTGAATTATTTTGGACAAGGTTGACACTTAATTTTACCTGTTTTTCTTGGTTTTGTCTTGTTGCAGAGACATATAAGAGAGGAACTTCTAGTTGCTGGCAAGTTTGATATCTGTGTCACCAGTTTTGAAATGGCAATCAAGGAGAAGTCTGTGTTGCGTCGTTTTAGTTGGCGTTACATAATTATTGATGAAGCTCATCGAATCAAGAATGAAAATTCCTTGCTGTCAAAAACAATGAGACTATATAGTACAAACTATCGCCTCCTTATTACTGGCACACCACTTCAGGTATTACTTGTACTATCTGCATCACTGTAGTCATTTGAACAACTTTTTTTGTCATTGTCATTTTTATTTAATTTATTGGTGTATAGAGACTCTCTTAACATGGAGGTGGTGTGATGCCAGGTTTTTTCAAAATAATTGTAATTAGTATGGTCTCATTTGTATTCTGTACTGATTTCAGTAAGCTTCAAGTAATGAAACTGCTAGTCGTGATGGAGGGTTGGTCTGCATTGTTGAAATTCTTAGTTTGTCTTTTTGTAGTGATGGATGGGAGTGAATAACATCAGTTATGGAGATAGCTATTAGAGTAAGGAAAGTATTCAAAATACAATTTGTAATTCTTCTGGGAAACCTTGAATGAATGGTATGTAGCAAAATTTCATTAGAGATGGTGCACTGGGTATTATGTGTTCTGATTAGATTTTTCTTTAACAGTCAATTTAGATTGATTTAAACTGACTAAAGAGTTAGATTGTTCATAACTTTGAATTTGTTAAAACTTAAGTGCTGTTCTTTGATGTGTTTGGTTTTCAATTGTCTAGAAGCTTAGATTTCTTAATTATGTACCTTTTTTTTTGCTTTATTTTGAAATTTATCTTTTCTTTTTTCTTGTATATTTCATCAAGTATTTTCTGGTGCTTATTATCTCTTTTAATGGTGCAGAATAATCTTCATGAACTCTGGTCTCTTCTCAACTTTCTTCTTCCCGAAATTTTTAGTTCTGCTGAAACTTTTGATGAATGGTTTCAAATCTCTGGTGAAAATGACCAACAGGAGGTTGTTCAACAATTACACAAGGTTAGTTACAGAACCTTCTGTTTATATGTTGAAAGTCCTGAATGTTAATCTGGCAAATGACTGACATTTTCACTTTCTATGTTTAAGGTCCTTAGGCCATTTCTCCTTCGAAGGTTGAAATCAGATGTTGAGAAAGGGCTGCCACCGAAAAAGGAAACTATTCTTAAAGTAGGCATGTCCCAGATGCAGAAACAGTATTATAGAGCATTACTTCAGAAGGATCTTGAAGTTGTAAATGCTGGTGGTGAAAGGAAACGCCTCCTGAACATAGCTATGCAACTACGCAAATGTTGTAATCATCCATATCTTTTCCAAGGTGCTGAACCCGGTCCTCCCTACACAACAGGAGATCATCTCATTACAAATGCTGGTAATCTCATACCTATATTAAGAGGGTGCTGAAGTTCTGGTTTAGGTTGATCAATAAAATTTGAGATTATTTGATTTTGTAAAAAATTGTTTCCAGGTAAAATGGTTCTTTTGGATAAGTTACTTCCTAAATTGAAAGAGCGTGATTCTAGGGTCCTTATATTTTCTCAGGTCAGTTCTTTTTTTGTCAGAATGCGATTCTTGTCAGAATCCTTATATTTCCTAAATCGTTAATGTTTTACATTCTGCAATCTGTTTTTCTTTGCTCTCTTTTATTCCTGCCTTTCAAATATTCTTCTGTCCCTAAGTTTTTTCTTTTCTCCTCAGATGACGAGACTTCTAGACATACTTGAAGATTATTTAATGTTTCGTGGATATCAATATTGTCGCATTGATGGAAATACTGGTGGGGATGATCGAGATGCTTCCATTGATGCTTTCAACAAGCCAGGAAGTGAGAAATTTGTCTTCCTGTTATCTACTCGCGCTGGAGGTCTCGGAATTAATCTTGCTACTGCTGATGTTGTCATTCTGTATGACAGTGATTGGTCAGTATTTCAAATAGTCGTGGATGCAGTCATATGATTTATATCTGTATCTAAAAATTACTTTTACATGGTTGGTGGTTTACAACAGGAACCCACAAGTTGACTTGCAGGCTCAGGATCGTGCTCATAGGATTGGTCAAAAGAAGGAAGTTCAAGTTTTTCGTTTTTGTACTGAGGTTAGCAATTTTAAACTTCGTTTTGCTTTTCAATTCGTTATTCGCTCTATTTGTTAGCACCTCATCTCCTCATGGTGATGGTACAGTATACAATTGAAGAAAAAGTCATTGAAAGGGCCTACAAAAAGCTTGCACTTGATGCTTTGGTGATTCAGCAAGGGAGATTAGCTGAGCAGAAGAGTAAGGATTTGATGGATGATTTTTCTAGTTTCCTTGCTTCAAGATTTATGAATTGTCTAATATGATTCCATTGGCTTTCATGTGCAGCGGTAAATAAAGATGAGTTGCTTCAAATGGTTAGATTTGGGGCTGAAATGGTTTTCAGTTCCAAGGATAGTACAATTACAGATGAGGATATTGATAGAATTATTGCTAAAGGAGAGGAGGCAACTGCCGAGCTTGATGCCAAGATGAAGAAATTTACTGAAGATGCCATCAAATTTAAGATGGATGACAGTATGTACCTATGACTACCTATTTACTTAATTTTTCTGCTGTTAGTAGTTTAGAGTTACTAAAACTGATGCTTTCTTTTTGTAGCTGCTGAGCTTTATGATTTTGATGATGAGAAGGTAAAGATGACACTTTGTTTTAACTTTTGACTAATTTTTGTTGCTCTGTACTCAACCTTCTATCCCCGTCCCAGTTATCTATTCAACTGACATTGGTATGTCAATTTCCTTTTTTGTAAAGGACGATAACAGATTTGATATTAAAAAAATTGTTAGTGAGAACTGGATTGAACCACCAAAAAGGGAGCGGAAGCGCAAGTAAGCATTTCCCTTTACATTCTACACATCCATATTGATTTGATATTTTGTTTTTATGACATGGTATACTGGTTTTCTTTTTCTGGGCTTTCTTGCTCGTAGCTACTCAGAGTCCGAGTACTTCAAGCAAACAATGCGTCAAGGTGGTCCTACTAAACCAAAAGAGCCTCGTATTCCTAGGATGCCCCAGTTGTAAGCTTCTACACTTTCATTTTTTTCTTAACGTAACACCTCTGTTATGTACTTATAACTTTTTCTTCTTTGACCTCCAGGCATGATTTCCAGTTTTTCAACACACAGAGGTTGAGTGAGCTGTACGAAAAGGAAGTTCGCTGTCTCATGGTAGGTGTAGGAAAAATGAATTTGCTTGTTCACATTTTTAGGTTTTGAGTTTAGCTCAATGAGTTGGTATTGTTTGGTGCATTATTGTTTTAAAAATTTCAGCAAGCACACCAGAAGAATCAGATAAAGGACTCAATAGATGTTGATGAACCAGAAGGTAACTGGTCACTTTCTAGACTAGTACTTTGACTCCTCCTTTCGACATGTATGTCTTTAGTTTTAATTGTGATGAAATGAATGTTTAGAGGTGGGAGATCCGTTGACCGCCGAAGAGTTGGAGGAAAAAGAGCGCTTGCTAGAAGAGGTGAAAATTTTCTCCATCTTTTTCAAACTACACTTTGGTGGGGACTATTTTTTTAACATTGGTATTTTGTTTATATAGGGGTTTTCATCTTGGAGCCGGAGGGATTTTAATACATTCATTAGGGCCTGCGAAAAATATGGCAGAAATGATATAAAAAGTATTGCTTCTGAGATGGAAGGAAAAACTGAGGAGGATGTTGAAAGATATGCGAAGGTCTTCAAAGAAAGATACAAGGAATTAAATGGTATGTTACAGCCAATGTGGCCATGGAAGAATCTTTTGTTAAATATTTTAGTGTGTAAATTAGTTGCTTGTTTCATATACCCAGCTATTTGAGTGATTGAGATTTTTATTTATTTTATGCCTTGTGGTAAAATTCAGCACAAGTCTTTATTATTCACATAGTGGGATAAGACTTTGTTGTGTGCAGGTGTTGATGTATCAATTTTAGCTGGAAATTTGTCTGGAATGTAAACTGACTTGTGCATTTTGAATCACTGCAGATTATGACAGAATTATTAAAAACATTGAAAGGGGGGAGGCAAGAATTTCTCGGAAAGATGAGATCATGAAAGCTATTGGGAAAAAGTTGGACCGGTACAAGAATCCTTGGCTAGAGTTAAAGATACAATATGGGCAAAACAAAGGGAAGTTGTACAATGAAGAATGTGACAGATTCATGGTACACATTTTGCCTTTCAATTGTTTTTTGTTTCTAGGTCTAGCTCCACCATCCTTCTATGGGTTTCTAGAAAAGTTATATTTGCTGTAATTTTACAGATATGCATGGTTCACAAACTTGGCTATGGGAATTGGGATGAGTTAAAGGCGGCATTTCGAACTTCACCCTTGTTTCGATTTGATTGGTTTGTTAAGTCTCGCACAACTCAGGAATTGGCAAGAAGGTGTGACACCCTCATTCGTCTGGTAGAAAAGGAAAACCAAGAATATGATGAGAGGGAGAGACAAGCTCGCAAAGAGAAGAAACTTGCTAAAGTTAGTTTTCTTCATATTATGTGTAAATAGTATAGAATTCAAATATTAATTTTTTTTTCATACTTAAATTTAACAAATCTCGCAGAACATGACCCCATCAAAGCGTGGTTTGGCAAGACAGACAGATAGTCCATCTTTGAAGAAGCGGAAGCAGTTAACAATGGATGATTACGCTAGCTCGGTATGCATTTCTTCTAAGAGTTGTTACCTCTTGGATTACATAAAAGTTTTCTGCATTTCTTTTATTGAAGCAATCATATTTTTGTGGCAGGGGAAGAGAAGAAAATAAATGGACATGTGTTCTCTATATTAAATGGGATAAGCAAAGAATTGTAGGGTTTTACAGACATGACAATTGGCGGCTTGCCAACCTCTTTTTGATTTACGTAGGCTCCCAATATCAGTTGTATGGCTAGTTAGATAATACCATGTAGAAATCGGATATTGTAAGAATGTAAGTATGTATAATCTACAAACAAATCCTTAGATTTGAACAAACTAGTTCAATGAAATATATGTAATTCTTATTTGTACTGTTTTGAAGTTGACTTGCGTTAAGCTAACGTTTGGAAATTATTATTGTACCACCAACCCTTTCAATCTCTTTTCGTCCAGTAAATCAAAGAAGTAAAACTCCTTTGCATAGTAAATGATGAAAGCAAAGACTCATGAGAGATATCCATGATGTAACAAGCGGTATTTTTCACATTTCATTAATGTTGGTGTCAACATCTTCATCGAGAAGGGAGGGAGAAGATTACCAGACAAAAGGACGAGGGAATGACCCGAGTTATTGTTTATATTATTAAAAATATAATTATTATTTTGTAAAACATGTTAACCGTAAATCTACATGTTGGTTTGACCTGAGTTTATTTGGGTTTCGCTCTAAACAAGTAACAACATAAATTATTCAAAGCAATTTAAGTCACACTTCTTAATTTAATTTGATTCATTTTGCAAAATTATTGACCCATTGAACTGAATTCATTTCAACCCGTCTAGAAGGATAGGTGGGATAAAATAAATAATACAGATAAAAGGGGAAAAAATTCTCAATTATTTTTTTAAAATTAATACATTTAAAGGTTCGAAACATGTTCCACACAACAGAATGCGATGTCCTCTTCAATTTCAATTATAGCTTTTATCCTATAACGAACAATGATAATTTTCGCTCCCTTCTATTCCCACATAAGAAAATATCTAGTGAGTCACGTGTTGATGTCGTGCAAAATATCAGTTCAAATAATGACCATTTTCCTCGCTAAATCGCTTGAACCCTTTTGTTTTGTTTATTTGAGTGTGCGTGGGTGGGATTTTGTCACGAGGGTATCACAACCACACTGTTACATTACATGTGAATTTGCTTGTATTAGAATTTAATTAATTGTATTTTTTGGGTCAAAACTATGTCTAGATGAAATTAATATTCTGCATAAAACATAATTTATCATGAAAATTACTTATTTTGAAGCCCTTTTACCTTTATCCCAATAAACGCTATTAAAACATATATAATAATTGTATGATATCATTCTTCAATTTATCCACAGACAATTTTAAAGCGTGTAAAATATCCATGCTATTACTAATCACTAGAATTCTATTGAAAACCACTATATACTTTTTCCATATGAAAAGAAGCAGAAACAGTTCTTTAGATAACCTGCAAAATCTGAGGAGGACAAGTGATTAATTAAATGTGGATAAGAACAAACAATGGTTTAACTAATTAATTACTATGTGGTTGTTTACAAGTTTGGAGGTTTGCAAGAGATGAAGATAACAGAAGAGTGAAGTGGAAAATAATTTTTTTTTTTTGGTATAAGCCGAAAACATAGACTCAGACATACAACAGACAGTGTAGGAGTACATCATGTGACAGCAATCCACTAAGCTCCCCTCATCATACAATACAAAGCAAATAAGAGGGGCAAAAAATTAGAAGCGCCTTTGCTGCTCTAGCCACACATGAACCTAGAAATCGTTAGTACATAGACATGGCTCTTCAATTCACATTCTGCACCATCATCATTACATTTAAATACCCCAATCCACACTAACTTCTCCCCCAACCCCTATTTTTCTTCTTTTTTTTTTTGTCTTTTTCTTTCAACTGTGTACTGTTTTCCTTCACATGGTGATGACTAACAAGTTGCATTCAAGACACCCAACACAGTCTATCCTCTGACTCAACCATACATGATCAACAGCAAGTTGGTTGGTGTTCAGTTGTGTCTGTTCAGTCATTTGTAGCATCGAAGCTACCCATGGCATTTGCTTTCTTCTTCTCTCTCCAATTCTCGCCCCACACTTTTGCTTCGGCCACCGCACGCTCTCGGTCCAGGTCACGGTTCCACGGAGTCTCTCTGGCTCTTGCAGTATTTACAGGGCTGTCTCTCTGAGACTCCTGCCTTTCATAATCATCCAATCCCCATTTCCTCCCTGAGCCTCCACCGGTGTCCATCCTGCTGCCTGACTCAGTCCCGATGCTTGCATCCCTACCGTCTCTCTTCCTGAAGTCAGGAGAGTTTCGGTGCGTGGAAGGAGAACCTAGCCGACGGTCAGGACTATCCATGCCGTCGGCCAGGCTCCTTCTGTCATCCCTCATCCTGGGGGTTGAGGGACCAACCCTGTTGGATTGGTTGGCTGCATTTGGATCATATGTCTGTGAGGCCAGATATGTGAGAGCAGTCACCACATCCCCAATCAGAGGCCTTGTAGCAGCTTGCTCCTGCAGACACATTGCAGCAACTGCAAGCGCTTGATACAGTCCTCGCATCGGGTAACGGCCTTGAAGTAGAGGGTCAGCCATTTTCGGGAATTTCCGGCGGTCCTTGAAGAGAGGCCGTGCCTACAAAGTTCCATTTCCCAAGAATATGAAGACAAATTTGTTGTGTTAATTTAGAAGTGAATCACAATGCGAACATACAAACTGGTTTACATCATGTATGATTCAGAGAAATGATAACAACACACTATTTATCATTCAATGGAATGAATGTACTGGAAATTAAAAAAAAACTGGTGGGTGTTGTTGCTTCTCATTTATTGATCTCCATTCATGGTTTTGTAGTTTTCAACAAGCTTTTACCAACAGTAGAGTGCATTAAACGAAGGGTGATAGATAGATAGAGAGTGTTGTGAGCATTTCTTATGGCCTAAAACCACAAGGGTGATAAGATGTGAATACTTACCCATGCAACAAGATTGTGCTCTCCATGTGCACGTGTATTGTCAATAGCCTTGCGCCCAGTAATAAGTTCAAGGAACACAACTCCAAAACTGTAGACATCAGATTTCAGAGTTAGCTGACCAGTCATAGCATATTCTGGGGCACAGTAGCCGTATGTTCCCATTACTCGTGTCGATACATGAGTCTTGTCGCCGACTGGACCAAGTTTTGCCAGCCCAAAATCCGACAACTTGGGATGGTAACCCTCGTCTAGGAGGATGTTGGATGATTTTAGGTCTCTATATATCACTGGTGGATTTGCCTTGTCATGCAAGTATTCCAATCCCTTTGCAGCTCCAGCTGCTATCTTCATCCTAGTGTTCCAGTCCAGAGGCTCCTTGTCAGGAGGAAGATCTGGAAAAGGGAGTCAGAGTAAGAAATTTCTGACGTACAATATTATGAGAAAACACTTGAATTATGCGTAGTAAGATAAGTTGAAATAAAGTTAGAAAATCTCTTCAAAAATGCACCGTAATTTTACCAGAATTTTAACATACAGATGAATATTTAGCTTTCTTTATCTTTAACCAATTGGAAAAGTATTCAAGCCAAAAAATGACATTAAATTACCACGTATTGTACAATATTTATGTCTTAGCTAATGTGATTACTACAAAGAAGATTGATTGAATGAAAATGATTGATCAAGTTGATTGTGCAGAATACAAATACCATCCTAAACCATCTAATGTTGCCAGACCAAGCCCCCAGCCATGTTCAATGCTACCATTATTGAAACCAAATTCAACTAAAAACCTCATTACTCCTACAGTTCTACAATGGAATTTAAGATTCTGCTTCGAACTACATTACTAATTCCACACCAACAATCTAGTTTGAGGAAGAGAGCCATGCATCAAAGATTTTTCCTTGCCAATGAGAAATCATAAAGCATAAGTCTAAACGGTTTTCCTACTTCAATAACCATCAACGAATTAAGCTAATTAAAAACAAAAAATATCTATTTAGCTGCAAGCATGTTTGTCTATGCCCCAAAGCGAAACACTCCCTTACCCGAAGGGTGTAACGACACCTTGTGGTCTAATCCCAAAACTATGGAAGGCACACTAACTGTCAACCAATACAAACTTGTGCATCCCATAGAGCTAGAAAGATAGAGGCAAAAATGGAAGTCTAACATAGATTATTCAGAAACCTTTTTGAATTCGTATAGGGTAAAAATTCCCAGAATCCTCAAACTCAATTCAACCTAATAGTAAATTATTAGCTACAACCACAATTCTTACTATCCTACTCAAAATGTGGTATATGAAGAGATGACAGAAAATTTTGCGCATGAATGTATACTCCCTTTACTCCCCTTTCCATGATAAGTTAGATAAGCAATAGTAATATACTTCTCATTTGAGATCAACCACTTCTATCTGCAAGTAAGAAATTTAACTTCCACCGTAGATTTAGATCATTATTTTCCAAAACATTGAAAGGGTACCCTAATATAAGTGGCAGATTTTGAGGGCTATATTTTGTTAGCATATTTTGAAGAAACAATCTTTTTTTGCCAACATCCTGAGAAAACTTGTGAAAGAGAAGGTTAGTTCTATAGAAAAAAAAAAAGGATCTTTTCCAAAACATGTGCACATAACCATTGCCATGTGGTTTTTGGAAAATAATCTGTCAAATTAATTTCTATCCCATCACCTAAATAAACAAAGTGAAAAGGATAAAAATCCAACAGAAAAGTGTTCAATACTCTAACAGTAAAAGACGATACATGTTTGAAGGTAATACCAAGTCAAAAGTAGTAAGAGAATTATGTGATAAAAATGGAATTTGGTTTATTTAACAGATTTCAACAACTGACAGAACTTACACCATGATTTTGCAAATCTAACCATTAACAATGTTCCCAAGTCATAAATCATAAAGTATCAACAATAGTGATGCACTAAAACATATTCATGGTAGTCCTTGAATCCTAGATGTCCACCCAATTTTACAGTAACAGTCGACTGCTCATGCCTTTGAACAATGCAACATCATGTAAACATGACACAATTTGCAAACAGTATATGTATAAGGCAACAAAAAGAATAGCATCCACCACACAATAGTTTAAGGTACCTATTGATAATCTATGATCTTTATAGGGGAATTCTATCATTCAATTGGAATCTATGATGTTTTTTCAACGATACATGATCTCCTGACATACACAACACACTTTCACTAGCTAAAGTAGAAGATAAACTGTTAGGTACCAAGAATAGAAATGGGAAGAGAAGAAATAGAACAAAAGAGGAATAGAATCTACAAATCTACAAGATGGAATAGAACAGCTTCCTTTTACCTCCTCCTCCTATTTATTTACCTCTAAAATCCAATCTAACTGTCTAGCCCTTCTACTCACAAATTACAGTAACTTTCCTAACTCCTAATATAAATTGATTTGTAGAAATAGAAACATATGACGCATTCTCTCTCTCTCTCTCTTTCAAAGCCTCAAGAATCATGTAATTTATTCCTTGAAGTTTGAACCACGTGATAACAATCTCATTTGTTTTCTCCCTGTTTTGTATCACATACAGTTCCCCCCATTTTAATTAGAAACGACACAGTCAAAGCACACAGACATAATTCTTTTGTTTGATAACAGTGAAATTTAAACCATAGAATGAAAGAAATTTCCCAAGCAACAAAGAATCCTACAATTCCCTTCTCTACTTTATCCTATGAGTTATAGCAGTTTTTTGACATTTAAAAGATTGAACCAACTTGAAATATAAAATTCAATACTTTTATGATAAGAAAGCATAATAGTTCAGGAAGCAATGATGACAATTAAAAAAGAATGCAATCTGACCGTGTAAATGATCCTCCAAAGACCCCAATGGCATAAATTCATAAACAAGCAGCCGTTGATCACCATCTGCACAATAACCAATTAAATTCACTAGATTGGGATGATGTAAGAGACTGAGCATGAGAACTTCCACCAAAAATTCTCGATTTCCTTGGAGACCATTTCGATCTAGCTGTTTTACAGCAACTACCTGCAAAGACAATTATTTCATTATTTCATCAACAAAAAGTCAGACAGAGGCAGAGTTATAGTAACAATGCAAAAATCAAATGGAAAAGCGACAATTGACAGGCAAATTTTGAAAGCTGCGCATGCAAATTGAAAAATGATAAAACCTTTCTACAAGAAAGCCATAATGCTGAGCTTCAGTATCTGTTAAATCCAAAATGTTCATAGCAGATGTCACAACTTACTTGTCCTGTGCTCTCGAGGCGACCTTTGTAAACACGTCCAAAACCCCCTTCGCCTAGCAAACATTCTGGCCTAAAATTCTTTGTAGCAGCTGCAAGCTCTCGGAATGTAAATGTTTGTGCAGCAATATGGGCTGTTGGGCCATCCTTTGGAACCGGTGCTTCCTTCTTAGCATCTGCACCACTTCGTGATGATTTCGATTTATCTGAATAGATAATCAAAGATAAGATCGAGCAAAAGCAACAGAAGAACATCTGATAAACTAGAGAATAAAAATATGTACTGAAGGTGATATCACAGCATTATACTGCTAAACTTATAATTACATGTAACACTTAAACCCAGCTTAAGTTTCACCGATTTAAGTTTCAAATTGCACAATGAAAAGGTCTACTTCGTTAAATCATGCACCGGATCCTGCCATAAGTTAGAATGTTATTCAACTAGTTCTGAAAATCCCAATTATCCAGCAGCACAAATGCCAGGCCTGGAAGGTAAAGTTTTCAGTACCTATCTTCTGAATGAACTAAGTTTTTCTTCAGACAAGGGCATTCTGTACAAATCATCTATACTAAATTTCTATAATAAGGTACCAGACTACCACATTGAACAATCTACAGAAAATGCAGCAATTGGACTGGACCAAGCATCTGTCTCGCATCCCAGAATTGTGAAAAGGGCAAAAGGAAAACGTTATGAAACAATGTGATATACTTGTCATATCCAAAGGCAAGGGCAGATCCCCAGAGATGTAACTAGAAGCCTCTGGTAGGAACAAAATTCAATTAAGTGAAGATAAAACATATCCACTGCCAACAAATCAGTTCACTGACTACACCAGTACGAGACAACCTCGGATGAACCAGATCAAAGCAACCAACGACTTGGATTGAAGAAGATGGCCAGAAAAGCCAAGAAAAGGCACTCAAAAGGGGAAATTGAGGACAATTGAAGCAAGCGAGGGTAGCAGTGGTTCAATCAAAGAGGCAACAGAAGTCTGAGAAGGAAAGTAGCAAAATTAGGAGCCAAACCTGTGTTTGCTCTGCTGGGGTGATGAGACTGAGGAACAAGAGAAGCAGCTTCCTTAAAAGAAGAATCCTTGTTGGGCACCTCCTTGACCCTCACCCCACCACTGTCCTCCTTGTTGGATGATCCAAAACAAGGAAAACACCCACCCATATCAAATCCAAGCAAATCAAAGCCACCCCTTACAAAACCCACCAAGGAATAATGCCTTTCATAACAACAAACCCCTCAAAATCCTGCAACACACTCCAACTCACACTCACACCCACACAAGACCAATCTCGGAAATCGCCACCAAGCACTTCCCTTTCCGCTTCTACAACTCACAGTGGATGCCTCAGAACGTGATCCTCATCGACACCAACTTGCCCCAGAAAGCAGATCAACCAATCGAAGAAACTGGTGAGGTGAAACACAGCACAAGGTAAAGGAAGAATAATAAATAATAAATAACTAAAATAAAAAGAAAAGAAAGGCCAAATATTTATATATATCTATGTGTTTTTGATATAATAATAATAAGAAGAAGAAATAAAAGTGTAAGGGAAATTTCAAATTTGGAAATTTGAAGTGGAAATGGAAAATTGTAATTGGGGTGGTAATTACTAATTAGGGAACACAGTTGCAACTCAACAATTGCGTTACACAATCTCTATTACGAGGTTGTCATTGGATTTTCGGTGTTGCTACGAAGTTTCACTTTCACCCTGCAACTCTCAATAATTACAAACATGTACATGTACATTTGTAGTTTTTAATAATCATCATCGCGGTCGGGAAGTGGGTCCCACCCTTACCATGTGTGATGGGCATTGCTAACACATGTTGAACTCCTCCAGCAACGACATACATCTTTGATTTTTCTTTTCCTTTTCTGTGTCCTTAAATTTTTAATTTTGACAACAGTTTTCATAATCTTTTTCTTAATCTGTTTCTGGGTTTTAAACTACAATTACTAATGCACGTTATTATGTTTGAATTTTTAACTATAAAAAATAACCACTCTCTATAGAATCAAAGAAAAAGCCAGTGAGGAGAGAGGAAAAGGATGGGGGCAACATATAATGGTTGATCTACCCACTACCGCAAAATTGTACTATTCCAATGAGTATTTTTATAAATTGTACTAAACTTTTTAAATTGAAAAAAAAATACTATATGTGTATGTATTGGAAATTCAAATTAACAATTTTTAATTTAAAATGGATATTTTAAACCGATGATATAATATGCAAAAAGAGTATTTTAGATGATTTCTTTCAAATATGGAAGGAATCAAATTGAGTAGCAGTTCAATTGGACCAACAATATCCATTCTATAATTAATAATCAAATGTGAAGAATATTCAAGGTACAACTTCAATGATTTAGTCTTGCATTACATTGTTTTAAACTTTAAATTAGTGTAGATATAAATTATAACTAAAATACGTGTACTTAAGTATAAATAAAATAATGCATTCATATATGAAAAAGGATTCAATATCAAACCTTCTAACTCGTGATATATAGTTTATCATGGCATGATTAACAATTTAAAACGTGTTTTTATATATTTTATCTATACAAACTTTTGTGTTGTTCTAAAAACAAAAAGGTCTAATTAGATTTTTCTTTAATTAATATATTCACTTCTCTTTCTTTTTTTTCGTAAGTGATGTGTGTATAATATGAACCTAAAACTGTCTTTGTCACTCTTGTATATATATATGAACCAAACTAATTCATGATAAATGTATTCATTTAAGGAATAAAATAGTTTCACAAGGTTTAAATATGTTATCTTTGCTATTATAATAATACATTTTTTTCAGGGTAAAAATCTCATTTATATAAACTCTTAACTGACATTTTAAAGTTCATATTTTCAACTTTTTTTTATTGAACATTAAAAATATATTGTGTTGATATTTTAAATATATTTTTAATATATTACAAATATATTACGAAGGTATAATAGAGAAACAACATACACAAAATCAGAAGAAAATCCAAATTCTTTTAACAAGGTAAAATCCTCTTGTGATCATAAACACATGCATTTTATGTGTCACACATTTCATAATATTTTTTTTCTAATACTTCTTCAATAGAGTAGTTAAAGAAAGGTGTGATATCATTTATGGCATACTATAAAATAAAAAAGGAAACTAAATTCATTGAAGAATATTGTAATATAGCATATCAGTATTATTTTTGTGAAGAACTATGTAATTTATACTAATTTCTCTCTCTGGTTTATTTTATTTTATTTTATTTTTGTTAAAATCCTTAGTGAGTTGTTGACCAGTCCTTTTGTCTAGGTTTGAAATGGTGAATTGATGTTGAGCATGAATGTGGCCACAACATTAAACAAGAAATGGAACTGAGAATTAGTTTTTTTTTTTTTTATTGAGAGGTTTTGGTGACCTAATTTGTTTGAGTTTGGTGTTTGCCCCATTAATTATTTCTTTTGTTTTGTTTTTTATTTTGTTTACGCGCATTGCATTAGGAGTCCACACGTGAATCACGGAGTTGTTCAGTTAACGTAGCTAGCTGTGAATTTCACAAACACAACTCTTCTTTTGCTATCAAAATTATAAATTATTTTAATTTAAGTAAATGATTCAATCTCGTGTTAAAAGAAGATGTAACCCATCATCTCCATATTTATTTAATTAATACAAGAAAAAATAAATTTAAAAAGTAAAAAATGTTAGAAAAGAAAAAGAAGTCATGTACAAATCCATTTTAAAAAAATGCATCCAAAAATAACTCGTGAAAATATAATTAATTGCAGTTCTTCAAATTTGACTTCATATTTTTCAAAACACGACTTACTTTATTTATTTATATATATATATATATATATATATATATATATATATATATATATATATATATATATATATATTTTTATATATATAAATTAAAAAAAATATAATATTTATTTTATATATATATATATTTAAAAAATATATTAAAAATATAAT
>Ga0099822_1003164_pt1 | contig 21007 bp, 11 predicted proteins | sample CowpeawhiteBW_FD_76839 | JGI IMG/M metagenome (GOLD analysis project Ga0099822, IMG submission 76839) | Root nodule microbial communities of legume samples collected from California USA - Cow pea white BW | ecosystem: Host-associated > Plants > Roots > Nodule | place: USA: California | collected...
TATATAAATATTATATATATATATATATATATATATATATATATATATATATATATATATATATATATATATATATATATATATGTATATGTATTTTAAGATACAATATTCCTTTCGACTGTAAAAGGTATGTCCTTTATTAAGTTATATAAACATGTAAACAATATCAGAGGCATGTCTTTATTAAGTTATATATAAACATGTAAACAAAGTATGCATAAAATATTGCTTTAAAATAAAACATATAACGTGTAAAAATAGTTAGTTTTCCTTTTAACCTAAATATTTATATATGCATTTTTCTTTTGCGCATTGTAAAAGGATTTGTTTTCAATAATATCTGGTAATATTAATTTCTTTGAATTCTATGTATGTGTTCATATAAAAGTTCTTATTGACTAAATAAAATCTATAGTGTATTAAAGAAAAAAATATTCAATTTTTCATTGAATAAATGATAATGCATATTATACCTTTTTAAATATAAGTAAAATCTATTTTTCTCCAGATAAAGAAAAGTAAACAAAAACAATAAGATTAACTTATTACACATATCTAATTTATTAAAAATGTAGTTTTTATAATTATTAAAATCACTATGTTAACATAATTATATATACATAGATAGACACAGGCAGTACAGTAGGATTGCACGTACTGTAAAACTTGGAAAAACGCGATAATAAGATCAAATAATGCATCTTAAAAGATAGTACTTTGCTGTGTTTTTCCATTTATTTTTTAACAGAAAATTCATTTTGATATATGTGAAGCTCCGTACAATCCCCTATGAAACGATGAAGCTCCGAACAGATAAAATCAAGAACATTGTTATTAGCACAGACTTTTTAGTGCAAACATCACATGATGCAGCTAAAGTTGTGTTTTTTAATATACCATTGAAAGTGGTCTTAATATTTTCCATTTCACAATATATATAGCCGATAAAAGAGAATTTTTTGAAAAGAATGATAATAAATGTGTTGAATATTAAATAGTACCAGCAGAAGATGGAAGTGGCACCAGCTTATTGGTCTCCAGTTCAGAATTATCTCTCCCACTTTTAACTTTTCACGTTAAAGGAAAACTCATTACAAAATCTACAGAAAAAAAAGAAGAAAATAAGATCAATAGAAAAAGGAGATAAAAAAAAAAACAATGTACTTACTATGATCATATTCAGTGACTCTTCTAGCTGAAGTGATTTAAGGAGAAACATAATTCAGAAATTTAAGCAGCTAGCGGAACAACCATGTATCTGTTGGGATGAAGGAAAAAAAAAAGTATCATCGGAAGGAACAGAAATGTTAGATTCCCTCTGCACAAAACGCCAACCGCACTTTCTTTCTACTAGTAGAAACATAGGAATCAAAGTAGTTTCAACAATTATTTGAGTCTGATATTCACAAAAAAGGAAAAAAAAAATCATTAGTTCAGTTTGACAACGTCAATTTTCTGTTATTCTTTACCCAAATTCTCAGGCTCTTTGTCGCCGCCACAACAACACAATATGAGCTTCAGAAAAACCTTCAGAGCCTTTTCATTGAAGATAATTATGTGATGGTGTTGTTGCAGAAGAAAAAGGAGAGGGGAGAAAAACAAAGTCTTGAGGATTCAGAAACAAAACGAAAAGTTTCAAAGCAAAATCTGACTGGTCAAAGAACACATTTATGAGGGTATAGATAGATAGATCCAAAAGAGTTTTTTTTTTTTTCACCTACGGAATGCCCTACACCACATAGTAACATACTGTACCCTTCATAAATGCGTAGATCCATACCCTAATAAGGGAATGCAGTGATATGATCAGAATCAGATAGTGATGTATACATAGAGAGAGTATTTATTATTGGTTGTTTTATGCAGCAGAAAATATTTGGCAACTATTGAAGGAGAAGAACAATTCCAGAAACAGCAACAACCCCCAACTGCTCTCTGCAACATTGGTATGTACACTGTTTTCAGGTACTTTCCCCAATCTGTGAGACCATTAAAACATGTCGTGTCGTACAACACTTTCAGTCTACAAATCTGGATCACATCCTAAAGATGAAGCAACCCCATTTTCAGGCTTTTCACAAGCTTTCATTGGTAACAAATTTGTGCAGAAAAGCGTGTACGCATAACCAGATTCTTGATTGTGCAGATCTGAGAAGCCCTAGGGTGGTGGTGGTGCAAAGAGAGGGAACAGTGAATGAGAAACCCTAATGGGGAGGGACAATGCCAAAGCGTGCTTCGTTTCTCATTCATTGATTCAATGTTCGTACATGGTTAGGTGCGAGTGATGATAATAAAAAGCAACAACCACCACTCGCGTCCTTTGTGTTTTTCTTCTCTTCTCAAACATGGACTACAAATGGAAAGAAAAATCAAATTACATTTAAAAATATCAGTATTTTTTATTTTACTTTTCATTCATTTTCAAATTTTATTTTTTTATTTACTATGAAAGAAAGAAGTTGTGGGTGTTAAGTTGTTCCTAGGCTGAAAGAAATATGATTAGGGCAAGAAAATAATTACTCTGCGAATAGTACTACGGTCATCTTTTTGGTGCAGCTAATCTTACCCTACTATACTTCTCTAACTTTTTCTATATGTCCTTTTACCATCATATAACGGTAATAATAACAAGAGTTTTCGTCAAATTAATAAGATGACTTCACGTGGTGAATCACGTAATCACCAAAATAATTTCATATAACATTATGAAGATAGATAAATTTATTGTTTAGATTAAAGGTGGTGGTAATTTTTTTATATGTGGATTGAGTGTATGTTTTATTAGTTGTCTCTTTTTTGGTAATTATTTTTTGAAAGATTTATAAATAATATCAGAGTCGATAGTTTATTGTTGGTAATCGGTATAGACGAGTTTGTGTATTGAATGTTCTTTTAGCAAAGGATCACATAAGTGTGTTTCGTTAAGATGACAATAGTCTAAGAAGGGATCGATGGTTAACTTGAGGTGAAAGTACCAATGTGAAGTAACTCACACTTAAAAAAAAGATTGTTAAAAATTTAAATATAAGTCTAAGTCTCGCATTAAATAAAAATGATAAAATTTAACATATATAACTATAAAACCCATAAACCAAGTGTCTTAGTATTGTCTCTCTGTGTCATCTAAAGACCTATCAATCTAGTGATTGTGATTGTGGTTGTATAACTGATTTTTGAGAAAAAAACCGGTTTTTTCTTTTTTTGGTTTCATTACTTTTAGGTTATTTTATTGTAATTAAATTAAAAATGAAAAAATTTTAAACTTAAAATATGAGTTAGTTTTTGAGATGGAAAGTGGATAAGAGAAGGTTAATTAGAAAAAAAAATAATGTGGGGATTTTTTTATGGGGGTGACAGAATGTAAGTGAACACAAATGATAGGTGGGAAAATGATTCTCAGAAAGTATATGATTTGGAGTTTTGGGTAAAGGAAATGTATATCATGATTGAAAAAAATAGGCACTGGAATTTTCAAAAAGCAAAAAGGGGAAGGTCAGAATAAAAGGGACAACAACTTCAACTCAATAAAGAAGGAAGATGTGACAATAAAATTTGTTTTTAGTACAATAAAAAAATCATAATGATTGAATTTGTTTATGACCAACCATGTTTCTCTATATTATGTGATCTTTTTTATCTAAATAGATTAAAAAACACTATTCATCTCAATTTTATGTAACACTTGTTAAAACATTTTCTTTACTTATCTTTGACAATATTATCTCTTTTATATTTCAATTTCTTATTTTCTTGTGTTTCTGTACACTGAAAAAAAAAATGTGCAAGCTTTTGTATAAATATAATTTATCTAAAATTTACTAACTATATGCTTTTTTAAACTTATATAAGGTTTTCGATGAAAAAGCATTAAAATAAATATATAATAATTCAAATAAATCAAATGAAATTACTTCTGGATTTTTTTTTTATTATTTAAGATTGCAATCAAACATGATTTTTTTTTTAATATAAACGCGTTAAAGTGATGTTAAATATCAAAGACAAAGAAATCTACAACAGATTCATATATTATGACATTTTTGAATTTTTATTTTGAAATTTTTATTTTTTCATTGAATTGATTGAATTTGAAATTTGATGTATATTTGATGAGTTATTAAATTTGAAATTTTCTAAAAAGACGGAAAACACGTTTTTTTATGAGTTTAAACTATCATTAGGTCAGAATTTGTGTTCATTTGAGAGAGAGGATTTGAAGAAAAGGGAGTCCATGAGTTTGGGTGGATTTAATAATGAATTATGTTTTTTTTTTTTAATTTAGAGGTGATTGTGAGTAGATTTGGAAGTGATTTTTGTGAAAGTTTGTGAGATCATTTGATTTACTTAATAGATTAAAAAATATGTTTTAATAGAAGTATTGGTGAGATTATCATTTTGCCCTTTATGTAATAAGTACCATAAATTGATATTTGTATGAGTAATTTTTTTTTGTTTAATTTTTTTTAACCAATAAAATTGAAAACAAAAAATTAACAAAGAGAAAACAACATTCAGCCATCAAGCAACCACCAACATGATCCATTGTAACATAAAGTTCATGTACTAGGGATTGGATATGCACATGCGGGATTGAATCCTCTCCCTTTAAAGCACACAGATCCATTCCATGTCATGTGGAATCAGATCTCTCACTTTCACGCCCATATAGATTTGTTCCATTTTAGGTGGGATCATATCTTTCACTTTTACGCCCATACAGATCTGTTCCATTTGAGGTGGGATCAGATTCAACTCTTTAACCACAAAGGGTAAAATTGTATCTCATCAATGAATTAGCTCAAATGACCTCCCAATATGCAAGATTGAAAAACTGATAAATCACGCTAATCGCTGCATTCTCTTGCTTTTAATTCTCCTCAAATGAACATCATAATTACTATGTAATCTGTCTTTACATTTTCGTTCAATCTTAAACGGACACAACATTAGTATGATTGGTATAACTATTTACAGGAAAATAAACTACATGAAAACATCAAATTTTCAAACAATAGCACAACCGAAGTTATTATAATCAACCCACTTAACTCTATTGTGATAGAAAAGTTAATTTTTCTTTTTTTAAATTTAATTTGTATTATGCATACGTCGATTAAATTGATGTTCATTATAACAATAAAGTTGGTTTAACCAAAGTTGATATTAACTTTTTAATAAGTAAAAGTATTTGTATTGGTTTAACCAATTTCAAATTGAAGCTAGTTGTTTTTAACTTTTTAATTAAAAAAATTGTTAGTGTTTGATTAATTAACACTAACTGTGAGACCAATTTTTTAGCTCTAAAATTGTTTTGGGTCTGGCCTTTTCGTGGGTCTAAGACCAGCTCATCAGGGGATCCCAATACCCTTTTACAGCCCTTAATCCTTTCATTCTGTCTCATTTTCCAGAAATCAGCTACTCTCTCTCCCTCTCTTTTCTTCACCAAAGTGCTCTTCTAGGGTTTTGAGCAAGCTTTCTCTACGGGCTAGTTACGAGTTCCTTCCAAGTAAGTAATCCTCTCTGCCTCTATTTCTCTTCGTCTTTTAGCTCACAAGTATTGGTTTCACCCAAATCTATGCCAAAGTCTCATTTTCGTTTCTCCCCTATACTTATGTTTTCAGCTTCCTAAGCTGCTTTGGTTACTGGTGCTCTTCTACTAAACATCCTATTGTAGCTTTCAACCCAAAAAGGTAAGGGAAGTTAGGTTTTTGCATGTTTTAATTTACTTTGCATGCTTTTGGTTTGTTTCACGTTATTGATGGTTGAATGATAATGATGATTGTGTGAAAATGTCTGGTTTGAGTTTTTGGGTGTTGTCTTGGCTTGTGTTTCTGCCCTGCACGCGTGAACAGTTGCGAGAACTAATATTCTCGTCCAAGCGAGCTCGTTTCGCCTAGGTGAGAATAGCAAAAGCTCTCCCTGGTTCTGCTCGAGCATCTCACTTAGGCGGAGAGCCTTTGTTTTGGGCGACAAATCATCTCGCTCAGGCGAGAGTGTCTCGCCTAAGCGAGAACTCGTGGAGAACCTGTGTGTTTTCTGCTTGAATCGTAGCCTAGGCGAGGGACTTTCGTTTTGGGTGAAGAGTGATCTCGCCCAAGCAAGAGCTCACAGAGTGCCATTGTTAACGTGCTCGCTCAGGAGAGATAGCCTAGCTTAACCGAGACAGTCCTTGTCGCTTGGGCGAAGGCTTCTAGCCTAAGCGAGAACAATGCATGTTTGTGTTTTGCTTTCCCGATTAAATTGTGGCTGGTTATTTATCTTGAAAATGCATGAAGTAGGTGAATATGCATGTGTTATTTGGTTTGTAAGAACTGAAATTAGTATGCTTGGAATGAATTAAGGCATGTAATTGTTGGTTCGTGGTGTTTTGGCATGAGAATTGGATGTTTGAGATAAAAGTGGTGGTTATTGCATGAGGAACATGAATTTGGTGTGAGATAGACATAATTCCATGAGTTCTGTGGGGAGATCTCATGGTGGTATGTAGTGTATATAATTAAGGTAAGGATTCAAGTAAGGATCACATCCAAAAGCTCTAAAGGATCAATTAGTCTCACGTAGAGCAAACTGATCCAAGTGGTGAGAGTAACGGGAGGCCCTAGTCTTTGGCAGGATAATGACCTTAGATGGTTGAAAGCTAACCTTGTGTGTGGTAGGGTGAAACCCATTGACAATGGCTCTGTAGAGCAGAAGAGGCCACCACAAGTGCAAGCGTCTAGTGAATTCGATCTTATTATATATATCCGGATAATTGAGTCATAGTGTCCTGTTTGTTTGCTATCACATGTTGAATGCCTATTTGATGAATTGTCTAATACTGCTTGCTTCATGCCATGTTAAAAATTCTTTTTCACTAGCTTACCCTTTCATTTATGTCTATTCCTTGCTTTATTTTCTCTTTTGCGATGATCACCTTATTGGTGAGAGTAAATGGAGGAATTCCTGGAGATAGATATGATGGTGGTGATGCTACTGCCTAGTTTTTGGATATGCTAGTTGTGGCTCTTATGCCCAAGGCCCTGGTGCCTTTGTAATTCCTTGTTTGGGAAGTCTTTTGTAGAACTGTTAAACTTCTAGATTATGTTTTATTCATGAAATCTTTGGTGTGCCTTAATATTTTTGAAGTACATTTATGGATGATTGTAATAGATAATTAGTAGATTTATTCTATTTAAATAAGATGTCACACTAACCAAAGTAAATATTAAAAATAAATAGTTAACATTAATATATTTATTTTCAAATTATTTGTATTTATTTAAGTTAAATCGATTATATTACATTAATTTTATTTATTTTTTTACATTAATTTTTTTTTCTTATTTGTTTAAGTTAATATTAATTAAGTTGATACTAATATAATATATTTCTATATTTCTTTGAGTTGGTGTTAGCTAAACAATTTGTCTGTTTTCATAACAATAAATAATAATTATATATTATGCTTAATTAATGATCACAGGTCTCTATTTACAATTTTCACTTTAATTTTTTTTATTGTCTCCTTCATTTATATTCATCTTCTTTATTTATATTTATATCCTTTATCTACACTTATTCATTCACAATCATTCATCTATAATCACTTCCTTCTTCAACGGTGATTTTTTTTTTATCTCAACCCTTTTCTCCATAAATTTCTTTCAATTCAAAGCTAAATTTTTTGTCCATTTTTTTTTTTTTGTGTTTTACGTTTTTTGTAGATAGAGGCGTTGTACGATAATTTTTTTAATTACTATCGTTAACATCACCTACAGCGACACAAATTAGATTAATATTAAAAATAAATTTTGATGACATTAAATTCAATAAATTTTAAAATAAAGTACATGTTAAAAAAAATCAAGCTAATATTCAAACAAAGAGAGGTGAGTTGGTTAAAATTGGAAATTTTCAATGCTTTAAACACATTTTACGCCGACTTTTATGAATCATTTGACAAGATTGGAGTTGAATGCATTACTAATAACCTGAACAATCACAAAGAGAAAAATTAAAAGTAAGAAAAACACAAGGCATTCAAAAATTTATACTGATTTGATTCTAACAAATCACTTGTCGATAATATTTACTAACGATAAAAAATTTAAGTAATCAGTGACAATTTAAATTTGTTGATAATTATTTGTTAATAAATATTTATCGATAATTATTGATGAGTAGAATTTCTTTGGTTGTATATTATTTTCCTGTAATATTGCTCGACACTAAATTACTTTAATTAAAAATTTATTTAAAAATTAATGATAAATTAATATTTATTTAGCTAATACTGCTCAAGTTGGTCTTTCAAAGTAATGTTAATGAATTACCGTTTTAGAATCTGATACATGTCACGAGAATCTAACGCCATTAATTAATAAACTTTGATTTTTGGGATTTTAACTTATACTAAATATGCATTTTCTTTGTATTGATAGTAATGATAGATATTATTTACATGATTATGTTGAAAAGTAGGGGTTAGTAAGTTGATATTTTCGTGTTCCACAAATATCCAATTTTCATGTTCCACAAGTATCGAATTCTAATCATTAGTGAACTTATTCATAAACTTTATATATGTATCAGAGAAAAATTGAATAAAGAGAAATCAAATACCCAAAAGAAATTTCATCAGATAGATTTCTTTAGTACACCAAAAATGTTTCATCCCGATTCTTTTCATTCTACACAACCATTTTGTAATGAAAGAATGTATTAGAAGACACTCATTTTCAATGCATACAAGAATTGGCATTGGTTTTCCTTATGATATATCAATTTAGTTTAATTAATTCATGTTATCGTCGTTTTTCTTAATGGGATATACTTATCTGGAACGTTTTCGATACAAAGACTATATTACACTCGTCTCTCGTCTTAGTCGGCATCGGCTCTGATACCACTTGTTAGGTTTATAGAAGAGTTTTACTGTACTAGGAAGAATAAATACTAATGAGACCTGAGTCCAACCACAAAAGCATTGACATCACTCTCAACCTAAAACTAAGACAATAAATTTATGGGTCTTTATCCTTCTATAGTGTCTTACTTTCTCATTTCTAACTAATGTGAAACTTAGACTCACACTTGAATTTCTATCTATCATAGCTTGAAATTAAAAGGATAAAAGTAGATAAAAACTGAGAAACATTTGTTTTGTGCTAACTTGTATGCGCAGAGTAGCTTTGAATGTGTTTCCCCAACATTCCAAGTTTATTATTACTGATGAAATAAGTAGGTACGTTGTAGGTACTCATCATGACAACACATGCATAGTGTTTAACCAACACTGTTTTATTTTACTACTAACTATATATGCAGAAGACATGGCACTGATAATTGAACACAACTTTTGTCAGAAAGTGAGTTGAAAGTGGATTTTACGATCATGATTTGTGAGTGGTTAGGCGTCATTGTCATGCATTGAAAGACGCTCTCGATCGATCGTACCTTAGTATAGATAGAGCTTAAGCAAAGCACCATTTTTAATTTATTTATGATCTTATAGTTTCAACTTGCGTGTGCACCACCAACCTAGCTTTGCAGTAACAGAGTTGAGTGTTAAACAGTAAAACTATTAACACCACTACCTTCTCTCTCTCTCTCTCTCTCTATATATATATATATATATATATATATATATATATATATATATATATATATATATATTTATACACTTTCTTGGAACAAGTTATAAGTAAACTTATAGATGTGTGAAAAGGTGAATATAAGGCTAGGATGCAGTATCTATAATGGAAATGATAATTCACCTTTGAAGGAATCCATAAGTAGACATATGTAGGTTGTATCAGTAGAACTGTACAATAATGTGAAACAAACAATTAACTATTTAAAGAGAAGGAGATAATTTGATCGAAAATGATTTTTTAATAATTAAATTTTGACAATTATTTTTTACAATAAGCTAATATATTTTAAGTGGTTTTCATTTTTTTATTTTTTTCATATTTCAAAATTACGTAGAAGATACCATCCTAAATTTTAAAAGAAAGTTGTCAAAGTATCACGGTCCTAATTTAATTGTTTATCAAACAAATTCACAATATTTTTATAACTTTTTTACAAACGGTTAAGAGATCACAGTGTGTAAATCGTAATTGCCAATGAACATTTTTATGTTGATTTACTTCAGATTTAAGTTATGCCTAATTCCTTTTTATAAATTATAAAGAGTTATAATAATTAATCTTGAAATATTTCAAGTATTTTTTTCTAATACTTGTGGTTTTTAAAGAATACATAAAATGACTTATATTATTCGACGATAAAATATTTTTTTAGACTAAGTATACAAATTTCTCAAGGTTTTTTGTTATTTTCCTTTGAAATTAAGCATCAATTACACAATTTTTTCCAGGATAATAAGCATTTTCAAGTCATATAACGTTACTCTAAAAAAAGAATATTAAATACATGTTAAGTCACAAACGAGTCTAATGATCATAAGACAATTCTTAATCTTATAGTTTTGTCAATGATACCAATGTTTGGATAATAAAAACAATCAATACAACTTTGGTTCATCTAATATAAGGAACATATTACTGTGAAACATGTGTTAAATAAAAGCTAAAACATGTGTTAAATAAAAGCTAAAGATGATAAAAATGTTTCTTTTACAAAGAATCATATTCAAGATCAATATGTTAATATTTTAATTTTTTTTAATTTAAATGAGTATGAATACTATAATATCCGTACCGGTCTCATTAACATGCAAGTATAAAAAATACTCATACCCGTTATCCACGAATATTCATTTTCTACCCATTACGAATTTTATTCATGAATACGAATTTTTGACATCCCTATTCACTACTATGAATAAACTTCACATCACTAGACATATCTATGAAGTTTGATGAATACAAGACATAACTAGCAAAGCTTCAACAATGTTATCCTAAAATAGAGCCTTCAGGTAAATAATTGATTGGAAAAGATTGCTCAAGAAGACAAGACAAAGAATATAAATAAGTAAAAAGTATAGAAGAAAGTCTTGCATATAAAAGATAACTTGAAGAGAGACAAATTAGTAATTCTTATAATAGCCTGTTATTCAATTCCCACATTTTGTAAATAAGACTTGTATGCTCACAACAAAAACCTTATAAATTGAAACCCATATGAGCTTGTAGAAATCAATCTTTGAATGAGAATCAATTTGAGCTTTTGTGTTTTTTTGGTGAGTATTGCTTGCTTTGTAGACTTCTCTTAAGCGAGTTTGGCTAAACTAGTATGAGTTTGTTGTGTGTTGTTGATTTTGTTTGCCTACTAAATACTTTAGTCAGGTTGCTTGCGCAAAAAGTTCAGAACTCTATTCACCCTTATAGAGCCAATTGTTCCAACAATTCTTTTCAAAGTATAATCTTTCTTGATTTTAAACATTTTTTTTTTTGGCACAACACAAAAGAAAAGGGGAAACATCAACACTTGGGACAATTCTAAGAAGAAATTTCTCACCTACAGACAACAAAAGGCTTTTTTACTTAACTTGTCTAAAAAAGGAATATTTACCTCAACGAACATAATCATATGAAAAATCATCAAGGAACTAATGGGAAACAAATTAGTTTTGGTCAGCCACCACATTATAGTGAAATATAACATTTATCCAAAAGTTAAAAAAAAAATGCAGTGTATATGTGTATTGCATCGATTACTGCATTGGTGAAGTATTTGAATTGGACCACTTGTCCCTCACAAAGAGATTGTAGCACAAATTCATAAGTACAATAAAGCATTAGATTTTACTTTCCCAGAAACACCAAATTCAATTTCTAGTAAAAAAAAAAATGTAACGGAGTTTTCCACTGTTAAGGCCACTGGAAATGAAACTGAATAATAGCATTATTGCTATGATATCAGTGTATATAACTGCTGCCAGTTGTTGAATACATTACACGCCAACAAAAATTATATTTTGTGCACCTGAAATAGAAGATTGATGAATAAAATTCTAGGCTTTAGGATACATTATTTTGCAGAAAAGCATGATTGCAGTACGAGTCCTAACCTTACTGTTCAAAGAGAAACTTCTCATCAACCTTCCTCCCAGTCCACATCTTCATCTTCATCGACATCTGCTGGAGCAACATCAGCTTGAACATTCAAATCATTAACCTTGTAATTTTCATTTCCAGTACCTGTTTGAAAGCCACCCAAATAAACAGGAGTGAAACAAATAAAAAAGAAACATAAAAAGGAGGCAGTCAATCTGCAATATGTGTGATCAAAGAAATAATACACAAGGTACAACAGCCATCATCAACATTTTAAGACTTGCCTGTAGAATATATGACTTCCTGGCTTGGAGATGAAGAGGAAAGGGAAGAGCACATTATATGTATAATTCAATCCATTATATTACTTTGCTTGAGGTAAGTATTTCAAAGATGATGAAAAGCCAAATTTGGTTTTGAAAATTATAAAAATATCAATTTTAAAGGTTCAACGTATTAATCCAAACTACTAAAGACACCGCTACAACTGTTCTTCCACCTTTAGGAACTACCAACAAGGATTGCATTACATAATCCAACTGTTTTGACCATAGCCATCATTGCCAACACACTATGCCAATGTTGCAACTGGCATAGAAACATTTAATTTCATATTCGTGTATTCAAAAAATTGACTCTTTTAACATATTCAGTTTTCCAAACCACTAGAATCAGCAGTGGAGGGGTTTGGATAGTGTGCACGAGGTCATATGTTCAAATTTCAGTATAATCATCATATTTAAAAATAAAATCCAATTTTCCATTTAATTATTCACGAGTGTAAGCCATAAAATTTATCCTCATTTGGATTAGCAAAGTCTCATGTCAAAAAGTAAAAAAGCAAATTCTTCTAAATTTTCTGATTCCCATCCTTAAAAGTATTTTAACAATTTGGATACCCCAGTAAAACAAAGCCACAGCAAATTACAGAAATGCATTTCCTAGCTCCTATTATTCAGGTTCATCCAACACCAACCAGATGAATGTGGTTCAAAGTTCAAAGCAGGAAAAGTCTGCTAACCACCTGATTCTAAGCAAACTAATTAACTTGCTATTAATTATTGGTTGACGCTGAGAACATAGATTGTAACATTGATGGAGTAACCTAAAAATCTTAAATTGACAAAAAGGACAAGGGCGTAAAATCTAAAGATGAATATAAGGTGATAACAATCCATATTAAGATTAAAAAGAAAGTTTCAATCAATTGAATCAAATTTTCAATCAGTATTACCATAAAAATCTAAATGAAAAAGCGTACGGAAAACACAATGAAAAAAAAATCTTTTCCTTTTACTGAACATCTAGATTAGTAAAGGCACATATAAACACTGTTCGAGATGTGCTAAAATGACCTTGAAAAGACAAATTACCTGCAACTGGAGCTTGCTCCCAGTCTGTACCATCATCATCATCATCTTCCTCATGTTTTGATTTGATTCCAACTTGGCGAACAGAAGCACGGCTAGAAGGATCATTTTCAGTAAATGTATCTGACGAGTCTTGTTTTTTAGAAGCTTCCATTTCATGTTGCTGTTTAAGCAGAGCAGCATAATAAGCCTTGATATACTCATCCTACAAAGAGAAGAAAAACCAGCACATAAGTGAATAAAAGTTTCAGAACCTTCAAATGGAAGGAGCAAGGAACTGAAGTGAAATAACAAGATAAAAGAAAAATAAAACAATAGCTTCTCAAATAGTACATGCCTGTATATTTTTTTTATCATCATGATCAACCGTTGATTTCTTGTCATCCGAGTACTGTGCTGATGTGGAAGTTGAAGTCCCATCCATTTTTATTTCCTCCTTCACCTCTCCTCGTTGTTCCTTTGTAAGAACCATCCCTGATTTTATCATCCATGGTGGCAAAACCTTTAGAGATGAACTTTCAGTTTCGGACTTAACATCATGTCTATTGCCTTCAGTCCCATTGAAGTCGACCACAACCTGTATAAATCCAGCACACCTTACATTTATTCATGTATCACTTATATTGAGACAAGGGAAAAGAAGTGTTAATTAAACTGCTGATAATTATATACTTCACAAGAGTAATGCTACATATACAAATGTACACCCACAAAATCTAATGGATGGATCTGTTTGTACGACATTAGATTAACCTATGAATGTCAGATCCCATTTTTTCTACACATCTTTATGCAATAAAAACCTGCCTATACTGGGGTTTGTTACTAATCTTTACTTAATCGGTCCCAAAGCCCAGATAAAACTTAAGAGGGATGTTAAGCAATTGAGAGATATGTAAAACTTCATTAAATTTCAGTGACATGGATCAATGAGATGATAATGTTAGTATCAATTTTTTATATATATCTGGTTTAATCAATTTAACAAAGAAATCACAGGTTGAACCAGTGACCATTAACCGAGTACCACAACTGAGTTGATCTATGATCTGAGTCTAATAACATTGCATGGAGGTCAATTTAATGTGGCTATTGCAAGATTAATTACTGGATGGAGATCAATTTCAAGTTATTCTATACTTTTGGTGGAAATTTAGTAACATGGAGAAAAAAGAATCCAAGTGCAGAGGCTGAATTTTGGGTTATGGAACAAGGGTTTTGGGAATTGCTTTGGCGAAAATTATATTAGCCTGTCGTACAACAAAGTATGAAATGACTATGGTGCAGTAGTATATACTAAATTACAGTTAGCATTATTGCCAATCTGGTTCAAGACGAGGGAATGAAACACAATGAAATCGTTTGTCACTTCATCAAGGAGAACTGATGACTACATCATAAAAGGTCTTTAGATGGAAAACATGTTCAAAGGTTGCCAACAGAGAAATGTCAAGACATTAGTAACAAGTTGGGAATTATAGACATCCATGCAACATCTTGGAGGGATGTGATATAAAACACAAAATAAATAATTATGTAACTTTTGTATATTACTTTTATTACTAGGACACTCACTTGTAGGAAAGATATATTTCCTATTTGATTTCTTAGCAAGTTAGTATAAATGTAGTATCCACATACCTCAACTAAACAGAATTTTTTCAGAAATTTCGATCTTTCAAATATAGATGAAAGCCAAAATATAGAAAAGGGAGGAAAATCATAATTATGTGGAGGATAAGATAAGAAAAGCAAGACAAAAATAATTAAATAAAAACAAGAATCGGAATAATTAGCAAGGTTAACTGCCTAGTTCTTTGCATTGAAGAAATGATGATCCTTAAAACAGGAAACTCTTACCTTAGTATCCCCACTGTAAGGCATTGGTGCTCCATTATATCCCAGCTGAGACATTTTAGAATCACCAGCCATATCTCCGTTGGCTGCACGCCCCATAGCACTAGCTCGAGCTTCCCATGCTATGAGACTACCAAATTCTGGAACTGGCAAATCTTTCACCCTGCTGAGTTGGTCCATTAAAGGCTTGAGTTGTATCTGCAACCAATTTCAATTTTATTTTAGCTTTTTTTGACAAAATAACAGAGTATAATCCATTGATTATCAATTACATGTATTTTGAACCAATATAACTAAGGAGAAGAAAGAATGGAGTTTGACATGCACTACACAAGTTTCTTAGTCATTATAGTCATTGTTAGCAGTAGTCCGACTGGGCTGGAGCTAGTACCAGCTAGTACTGAACTAGTTTTTACTTATTAGTATAAATTGTACTGAGCTTGCCCCAGCTGTTCTATCTTGTCGGTAGTCAGAAGTTATGGTAGCTGTCAATAGACACATGTCATTAACAGTTTCAGTTGCTTGCTCGGCACTCAGAATAGCTATAAGTTTTCTGATATAACAAATTCAAAATCAAAACAGTTAATGAAATCATACTTTTCTCTCAGAAATTCACTTTTGCACTTTTCTCTAAAATACTAACATTGTTTTCCATCAAAAACCCTAAAATTTTAACAATGATCAAACGTTAAAACAAAAAAAAAATTGCAGACCAGAAACACCAATAAATAAAGGCTAGCACAGTGCATTGTCTAGCAAAAATTAAATCCATTCAAATGAGATTTGAGACACCCGAAATATATCTAGATGAAATTCATGAAATAAAAGGTATTTTACAAGTCTTGTATAAGTCTAGGATATCTAGATGAAATCCATAAAATATAAGGTATTTTTCAAGTCCTGTACGAAAGAGAGCAGATCAAGTCATAATACTTCTCAATTTTTAAATGGATTCATAGGACTATTGGTCATCAACTTTTCCAACAAAAAGAAAAAATGACAGTTTAAGAACCTGAAAATAAGGATTCAGGTGTTGGACTTATTATCATTACCATGCCATTACACATTCTATTATACTGTGGTTTATTTCAACTATTACTAACCCAAGAACCATGCATATCTTACTTTAATATCAAAAGAAACAAAGAGATGAAGCTATCAGACACCCTTCTATTCCAACTATTACTAACTCAAGAACCATGCACATCTTACTTTAATATCAAAAGAAACAAAGAGATGAAGCTATGAGACACCCTTCTATTCCATTCCTTTTGTTAGAGATTCCACATTGCCTAGAGACAATGCTATCAGACACCCTTCTATTCCCACGGTTGGAGCTAGACATAGCACCAAATTATAATATATTATTGGATGTAAACTTCACCTTACCAAACTAGTTTTATAATGTTAAATTAGACTTAAAATCCACTTTCTAAGACTTCTACAATTTGAGGGTTTGCTCGCAGGCTTGCAATTATATGGGGTGGGCTACACCTAGTGGCCAAAAGGTCTTGTGCCTGCCTAGCCTACATTGACTAGTGTCTTCAAGGGCACAAGCCCTACTCATTACACTAGGAACATTATCCCATTTGGATAATTAGCAATTATAGCCATTTGGAGTGAGAACATTGTCTCATTTGGAGTCAAGTATAGCCATAGGTTCCACAATAGGATGATTAGCGAACATCATATAGTATTAGTAGTAAGTAGGTTCGAGTGTGGGTCATGCAATAAGGCTAAGTGGAATAATGTTTAAGTAGTACATGCTTTTTAAATGGAACCTCCAAATTGATAGGTCAATGACTTTTTAGGTCCATTAATGACATGTTTAGAACACCACATGTTGGCTTATACATTGGAATTGCATTGATAGGGTATCATAGTTCACTGTTATGTATGGGTCCAAGACTCATGAGCCATTGCGTGCCCAAAATAATGTCCGTCCCCTGGATGGTGAGTAAGATTTGTGGACAAAAGAACTCAATGGAAAAAACTTGGCCTTGGATGGTGAGTAAGACTTGTGGACAAACATGAGAATACAGCCATTGCCAACAATGACGCAAACGGCATTGATTAGATGAGGTAGGAAGCCAAGGAACTTTACAGCATAGGTTTGCACAAAAATTGTGGGTTTTACCATCATCAATAAGGATGGTACTCTTGTGTGGTTAACTGAGCCATAAACACAGCATTTTAGGGCAAGGGAGACTAGAAAGTGCATTGTTGCTAATGTGACTGTAGGTATAGCATAGAGGTCCTAAGGAATTTAAAAGGTGAAATGGAGTTGTTGCCAGGATTGTGTTGGGAACAAGCCAACAGATAATTGAACAGATAAAACAAGAATATATTAACCTCACAGCAATTTTTAATCATAAATCAATGCCTTTACACTGTGAGGCCTAATGATACAAAATTAATCAGTTCTAGTAAATGGTTGTGAAAACCATAATAATCAATCTTAAAACAAAAGGATTCATAATAGGAAGCCCAAAATAGAAGAAATGACATTGTAAAATCATAAAAGAACCTCCATCTTTTGAAGCATGTCTTTTAACTTTTCATGTCGCCGTCTTCTTGCGTTATCATCTCCATCAGCCCCTTCTTGAACAACAAACTTGTCACTTTCTACCTCAAGTTTTCCATTACAACTTTCACAATGGAAGTCGTCATCTTCAAAAGATACTAACCGCAATGCATCCAAAGCATTGTATCTAAACAATTCAAATCCCCAAGTATTATGGAAACATGAAACAATTATTGATATTGAAATAAATATGGAGTTATAATGGATTACTTAAACCTTTTTCCACACTTTGTACAGATATATTCTTCAATTGTGTTCTTGTTGTCCAATTCATCTTTCAGCAGCTTCTTCATGCGATGGATTCTGTACCTAACCACATCATATATCTGCAACAAAATTCAACATAAAAATTTCTACACATGCGGGAGCCATAATTTAATTGATAACTGACTCAAAAATAGTGACAAGAAAGCACACAAAATAAAACAAAAACCACATGAATCATGGAAGAGCAACATTTGTAGAAATATATATGGATGGGATAAACTGGGAAGAGACAAACCTGGGCATAATCTAGACAACAGTAAGAGTGTGTGTGTAACTTGACTTTCTCTTCTCCCTCTTTTCCAGTTAGTTGAGCATCAACTGTAGCAGCTGTAGCAGCACTATACAATTTGGCTCCTTTTGCTGTCTGGAAAACGAGATAATATATATCATAAGAAGAAAATACGGGCACCACTATTTGCATCATTAACAGGTAACATCCTAACACTCCAAACATAATAACGAAAACTAATAAAACTCAGACAAGCACGAACAAAATAAAAACACTGCCAAGTGATCCAAGATATAATACTAATCAATGTGAGACTTACGCACTCCCTCCCTAGTACCCAAGCCCCCCTATCAAAATAGAAAACTAGAATCCTATACTTAAAATGTGGGAGTGAAGTTCCATCCTTGCATTGCGTTTGAAGTCCTATCAAAAACACTGGCAAGTGATCCAAGTAAAGAGTTTAAATTAGTAACCGAAGAATCATAAGGTGACAAATGTTCCTTATTTTCAAGCCTATCAAAGACTGGCTGGGATGTTAAACTATCTCACTATTAGTCAACCAAATATTTCATTAGCTCTAAGTGTTGAGTCAATTCCCAACCTATCTTTGTAATAGTTACTGCAATGTTGTGGTTTGAATGTTGAGATAGTCTATGAGAACAAGGCCATCCTGATATGAGCATATACAAATGTATATTGATGACTTGATGTGAAGCCTACCCATGCATGTAAGAGGGGTCACTAATGAGAAGTGGTTCTCCCTTGCTGGTTCCCCTGGCTTTCAATGTACTTCTCTTCCTTTTCTCTATCTGAGTATCCCTATCTTCCTCATGAAACCCATAGCAGATAGGATTAAGGCTAAGGTTCCAGGTAGAAGGCATATTAGCTATTTATTGCAGACACGGTAGCTTTGGTCAAGTTTGTGATACGCAGCATGTTCACTTGTAGCTATAGCGTCAATAGCTGGCCCTTATCCCTCATCAAAGCCAAAAATAGATGCATGAAGAATTTCATATGGTTTGGCAACTCGAATTCTAAGAAATTGGTTCCGGTTGCCTGGTCTCAAGTTCGTAAGCCATATGTGGATGGTGGATTAGAAATTAGATCTACAAGACAATTGAATGATGCTTCCATGTTGAAGTTGGGTTTGGGAGTTAGTCTCTGGACAATCAATGGACTTAATCAGAGCCAGGGTCTTCAAAACGGGGCAAATCATTGAGAACCATATTAGATCCTCTATATGGGTTGGTTTGAAGAACATTATGGCAATAGTCCAGGAGAACTATGCTAGGTATATTGACACAGGAGATAAGATTAACTTTTGGACAGACACTTGGCTTGCGAAGCCCCTGATTCAAGTGATATATTCCCCGATTTTTTTAATTGTATGCTGGAAGCATTAATCAAGGACTTCAGACATAATGGAGATTGGGTTATTCCTCTTAGTCTTATACAAAAGTGTCCTTCTTTAGCTGTTGAGCTTTCTTTTAAACATCCTTCCACTTCTATTGTAGAGGATGCTAAAAGATGGAGTTTCACTAGCACTGGTAACTTGAGTATTAAGGAAGTGTTTCTATTTCTTCCTCCTCCCCTCCTTCCAAAGCTTTTCTATTCTGGAGATTGTACTACAAAAAAATTCCTAAGAATGAGAATCCTAGATTAAGAGGGTGCACAAACGTCTCTATTTGTTGCTTTTGTTGTAATGAGGCTGAAACCTCACCACACGTTTTTTAATTGACAGTTGCTTCATCTTCTACAATTGGTTCACTAGCAAAATTCAACAACACCTGAATTTTCAACAGCTACTACTATGCTATGCACCAGGTTGTGGGGGGGAAAACAAGAGAGTTTTGATGACCGCTTGTGCTTATATTATTGCTGAGAAATGGGAATCAGAAACAGTATTAGGTTTGACAGGAAGGCTCTGGTCCCCGTTTGTCAAAAACCATATTCAAGTCTTGTAAAACTGGTTGGTACTAATTGTGCAAGTCACATGAAGTCTTCAATAGAGGAATTCAACACTCATTCTTCGCTGAAATTAAATGTAACAACAAGAGCAAGATCATTCGAGTTGAATGGAAACTGTGTGAGAGAAGCATACAATTGGAGCTTGTGGACAAGGTCATTAATGAGTATGATGCAGAAGAAGTAAACAAAATCTTAGAAATTGCATTGTTATGCACTCAGGCATCAATTGCAACAAGGCCAACCATGTCTGAAGCAAGAGCAAGAGCTTAGTGGAGCACCTGTGAAGAACTATGCCTGTGTTTGTTTAAATAAATATGATAAATAGGGAAGGCAGCTCTGCTGGTGCATGTAATGCCACTGTCTCCATTTTTGTTCTATCAACTCAATGATTATGAAATTTTAATCACTTTGAACCAATAAATTACTAGAATTAATCAGATTAAGTTTTGGATAACTTTTCATTATGTATACATTTTGAAAAGATTATGTAAACAGTAGTTATATAAATATATGTGTGTGTGTGTGTGTACATATATACATATATACATATATACATATATATATATACATATATATATATATATATGTATATATATATATATATGTATATGAATAACTTTTCATTTCAAGAGCAGTTTATCAATTTTATTGTCAATGTGTAGTGCTATATATATTTTCAAGTTTCCTATCATACAAGTGTCAGTTTAATATGTGTGTGTATGCA
>Ga0099822_1003170_pt1 | contig 20988 bp, 16 predicted proteins | sample CowpeawhiteBW_FD_76839 | JGI IMG/M metagenome (GOLD analysis project Ga0099822, IMG submission 76839) | Root nodule microbial communities of legume samples collected from California USA - Cow pea white BW | ecosystem: Host-associated > Plants > Roots > Nodule | place: USA: California | collected...
AAATTAAAAAAAAAAATAAAAAAAATACATACACAAATAAAAAATATTAAAATTTTTTTTATTTTTTTTTATTTATTTTTTTTTCTTTTTTTTTTTTTTTTTTTTTTTTTTAATTTTTATATTAATTTTTTTTTTTTTTTTTCTTTTTTTTTTTTTTTTTTACTTTTGAACAGTAGAAATAAAATGATCGCGTGTTCAAATTTTATTTTATTTTTTTGTAAATTCATTAAAATTACGAGAAACGAGAATAGACAAAACACTAACCGTTTGCTCGCCAAAATGATTATTTCTTACTGTACGATTGGGCCTAGTCAGGCCCAACTTCGGCTCAAAATTCCCGTTTGAAGTTACTCTTGAACCCTTTAGTTAAGGTTTACTTTCTGCACCTCTACAATTTCTTTGCACACCTCTCAAATTTTTAAAATGACATCTTGCTATCCCGAAATGTGATTTCAGATTATACAAACTTTTCAGAATTTCCGAAATAACATTTTCGGAACAAAATTTCCAGAATAAAATTTCTGGAATATGATTTCCAAAACCTAATTTGAGGAGTATATGAAATGTATTCTATAATAAATTTTCCAAAACATATTCTTTCCATGCAGCATTATTCAACACTTATTTTTCTTCATTTTGCAACAGCAAAGACGAGTCTTTTTCTCTTATTGGTAGAATGCAGATAATAATTATGCGAGTGAAGGAAGCAATGAATTTCTGGGCCTGCTTTAATAAACTTTGATTTTAACAACTAATCTTTTGTTATTGACATGAATAATTTTTTTTCATGACTAAATTGTTGTGATGTTAAAAGCGAAAGTACTTTCTTAACAAATTACACAACCAAATGTTGATAAAAAAGAGAGGGGAAGGTTGATCTAGCCAGAAAAAAGAGATATCAGAAGCTGTGAAGTGTTTGTAATTGTTTTACATGTCATTTCTTAGAAGTGGCACACCAAGGAACAAAATGTCCATGATGAAGATCATGATGATGATGATACAGTACCAAAGAGCAAAGAGAGGATATAGAAAAGTGATTGAGTTTTGGTAACTGCGTACAACAACAACACCAACAACCGAGACAGTAAAGAATATGTAACAACATATGATACATCAGTGGAACTTGAGACTGGTCAAGATGTTGTTGTGCACAGGGTCAGCAAGATGATCTAGGAGGTTCTGGTATGGACCAACACCTGTGACAGGAGCTTGAATAAAGTAACCCAAGATCGCCAACATAGCCAACCTTCCATTCTTCACCTCCTTCAGCTTCAAATCCTTCAACGATTTCTCATCCTTGCCGAAACCAAGAGGGTTGAACAAAGGTCCTCCGGGGTATGCTGGTTCACCAGAACCTCCGAGACCTTTTTCTAGTCCTAAGAAGTACTGCTTCCCCATAGACCCTGGTTTCGCCCAGTCTTGGAATCTTCTGTGTTCTGCAAAACCCATCAGTGCCATCTCCAACACGAACAGCGTGTACGAGTCTGCCCAGTAGTTGTATGTTCCTGCGGGTGGGAACACACCGGTTCTGAACCATGGCAGTGCTGTCTCCTCAGGGATCAGACCAGCCTTGCCCAGAATTTCAGGTGCTATGGCACCAACTGCGCCCAACATTGCAAAACGACCATTGATGATCTCACCATACGCTAGCCATTTCGGCTCGATGAACCCCCCTGTTCCTTCAGGGTCTGAAAGCCCAAGAGGGTCAAATCCATAGTCACCGGGAAGGCTGCAAAAAACCAAATCTTCTTCTAAATTCCACAACTTTATCAGTAGTTCGTTCAAAAATAGGATTTTTTTTTTTTTTTTTACCTGCCATCCAAGTAAGAAAGACTTTGCTTTGATGCAAACCATAAAGGTCTGTCCGCTCCTTGCTGAACTCAAAAAGGAAGAAACTTTGTTAAGTAGAAGAAACTTCAGATGCAGATGAAGAGAAAAAAAGGAGTGAGAGAGGAAGAAAAGAAACCTTGACAGGGGGAGTAGAAGCTGCCTTAACAATGAAGGAGGCTTTTCGGGAGAAGGTAACCGGAGATTGGTGTGATCTTGGTCCGAGACTCTGTCTTGCAGCCTCTGCTGAGAGGACGAGAGATGAAGATGATAGCAGAGCTTGTGCAGGCATGGTGGTTGGTTACTACTACTCCTTTGTTGCGATTGCAATTTGTGCAGCAAAAGAGAGTAATGGAAGTGAAGGTTTATGTGTTTGAACCACTAAAAAGCCAAAGGGGTGGAAGATATGGAGGAAGGTGAACCACTACTACTTTGGCCCGCATGTACGACCAGTATCCAACTCATGGTGGATATTGCATGGCGCAATGCAGTGCAGTGAGGATGAGATTATGATCTTGTTCTCCAACCAAGTGTGTACACGTAATGTCATGAATCCGATAAGGGTTGGATATTATTTCCTGTTTCTTATTTTCTCTGGATAACGTCTTCCCAAATTTTCAAGGATGAATCTTTTCCACATGTCAGAATTTTAACATAGGTAACACCACAGGTCACAAAAATAAAACACCTAGGATGTGTAACATTAAAATGTCGAGATAACTGTTTGTTTCTTTCTTGCTGGTTCAAATTATTTCGATATATTGTATTTATATAATATAATAATTTATACAAATTTTTTTCTCTTTTCTCCCTTACTATGAAATTAATTATGACTTTTTGTATCTTTTTTTTTATGTTTGTTCTATTATAGATTTAAAAAAAAAAAACAATAAACTCATTTGATACACTAGAGACATAAAACTCTGTATCACCAGCAAGGCAGATTTTATTTTCAAAATAAAAAATATTATTATCATATTATATATGAATTTATATATTTTTACGTTAATATGTTGGTACTTGACTCATGGTATAAATATATAAATCTCAAAAGTTTGAAAATTTGATATTATTTAATAGTAAATTTTAGAAGCTGAGAAGATCAAATGAAAAAGCAATTAGACCAAGTTTTTTAAGGAAAACACGTTTTTTCACAATTTGGTTCAATTTTCATTTCTTATTAATATATAAATTGAACCAAATCATGTATTATATTTATTTTTCTTTTGTATTTCTATATAAAACATGATTATCTTAACCAAAATCACGACTCAGTTTGATAGTCACAATATATAATTTTACGTGTTGGATATTTTTTTGGTTGTATTTCGTTTTGTTTTGTGACTGGAATAGCAGATCAATGTGTCTCTTCATGACATCCATGACTAATTAACATTGGTTTATAATGCAAATGTAATGCACTTCTTATAAATAAAATGTTTGTTGTGTAATCATCATATGTAGTTTGGTTTAACTTCATTGAATATAGTTGATGCAAATGTCGTTTCCAGAAGTTAATCTTTGCTTAAAATTTAATCTTATTAATTATCACATTAAAATTTATTTAGAAATTCAATGGAATAAAAGTTGTGAAAATATAACGTAAATGCAAACGGACATTAATCTATATAAATTAATTAAGAGAAAAAAGCAGAGTATTAAAAAAACAACTCTAAAAATCTAACAATTCGATTGCATTGTTTGATTATTTTTAAAATATTACATTTTTTTTGTAAATATATAAAAATAAATGGCTTGTAACACTAACATTACACTTCTATTATGTATAGAAGGTTTTTGTTTTTACAAAAGACTTAATTTAATCATTTAAACATTATAAAAAATTAAACACATAGATAAACCTAGAAAAACAAAAATCAAGCACATAAACCAAACTATAAAAAAGTAAAGTTAAGTAACATGTTAAGCTTGGTTTGCTAATATTTTTAATTTATAGTTCAGGTTGCTAACACAACTTTACATTTCCTCTTAACAAATTTGAATACTTTTTGTGGGACATTCATTTAAACTATACACTATAAAACTAGACCTTTTTTCCACAACCAAAAACCCACAGTAAAAGATGATAATCCCGACCAAACAGGGCACATGACTCAGTTCAATGGTTATAAAATACAACTAGGAGCTTAAGTATAAATTTAAATTAGGTTTACAGTGTATTGATGTGTTTTTTTAGTTAATTCTATGCGCCTCCGTTTTAGACTATTGTTTCTAGATATCCTTGTACACCGGATTGTAATTTAATAGTGTTTTTGACGAAAACGACAAGACTGGAGGGTGATGTGAGTAAACGGGATAAATAGCATAGATTGTACCTTAGCAAGAGATCTCCAAGTGCTTCTTTTTTTGAGCTAACTTTACTGTTTAAAATCTAGCATTGGACATGAAAAACTTTAGTGTAATACATTAATGGCAAAACCCATAAAACAATGCAACAATCTCTGATCACTTCCCCTCAAATAACTGGCTAAAATGTTATTTCTTCGCTGTGCTTGCAGCCGTGTACCTTGTGAGAACATAGCAATCTGGCGGTGTAATGTTTGTATAATAGTTCTGGATTGTTTCTGTAATTTCAAACCCAAATTTCTTATAGAAGTTTATGGCATCTTCATTGTTTGTCTGCACATGCAAGTACACCTCAGAAATGTTTTGCTTGGAGCAAAGATCAAGAGCATGATTCAACAACTTTGTCCCTGCATAAACCCCCAAAATCACATCACAAAAACTTGCATAGAGAACGTACATAAAATTAAAATGTTCCCAATATGAAGCTTGCACTTTATGACAAACCATTAATCTGTATTTTACTGAAACAAGTATCCACACCAAGTAGTCCTTAACAAAAAAGATCAAGTTAAGTAGATCACCAGGGGAAGATATTCAGTTTCTTTCTTACCAATACCAAGTCCACGGTAAGGTGCTAAAACGCCTAATGTCATGATGTAAACCCGAACTTGCCCCCCTCCTTCCTTCTTCTCCAGCCGGCACGCAATTGCTCCAACACATATATCACTATAGTATGCTGAAAGACAAAGGAAAAACAATCAATCTTTGGCAAGTTATAGATACATTCTACATGTCCTTTGTATTGTATACCCATCCCTTCTTTGGGTATCACCCATATCATCAAGCACAAACGAAAGAACAGAGATATCAAACAAGCTGGTCCGATTAAGGAAACCCTCTATAAATACAGAAAAAGGGAAAAAAAATCAATTTTCAAAGTGCTCTCTCCAAACCGTCAGCATATCCAATGTTGCCAAATGAAGATCCTAGCTCAGATCAGGGAGGGAATACAAATTATATATCCTAGGGTCGTAACATTAATCATAACATCCTACTAAAAATGCAAAATTATATTTACACATATACATGTGCATAGAAAATGACAGATAACATAAGTAACCTAAATCACAAAATTCAACTAACTAAAATAGAAAATTCATAATCATGAGGTTACATACAACTCATAATAAGTTACACAAGTAATCCTTAATAGCAACCCATAACAGAGCATGGGCGGAAAAATAGAAACTTAAAAGATGTGAGGTACAAAGCTTGAACCTTTAAGGAAAAAGCTTTGAAGGCAGAAACTGAGATGATGGTCAATTGAGGCAAAACAAGGAAATAAAAGAGACCAGAGATAGAATAGAGAATTAGATTAAGGTTACTCGAGTGAGAGTACACATCGGAACAGGGAGGCAAGCCTTTGATCGAATTACTACAAAAGGAAAAACCAAGAGGTCTTATATGTTCAGATGTCCAAGTCAAAACTCTTGAAAAGGAGTTCCATTTGCCCGTTGTTATTGTATTTTTGAATCAACAAAGTTAGAAAGGCATGAAGGAAATTGCACAAGATAGACACTACGAATTCAGAATGTACAAGAAACTCGAATCAATCAAAGAAGTGACAACAGCAGAGCCTTATCTAATTAGGTGAGACAGCTACCTCAAACAGAATCATTCCAGTACGGTTGAAATGTAAATCAAAGGAAAATTGAATTAAACTAATATAAAAAGGTAAAAACCAAGCTTTTGCTATTAATGCCAAGAGGGTATGGGTGGTTCAGTCAATAGATACTTTTTAAGATTAAAAAAAGTTATTGCCCAAAAATTAGTAAGTGTAAGCAATGGTTAATTTGCAACACCCAGAATAAAAAAAATCTTCAAATAGAGAAATGGCTAGTAATGGATTATAAGACCTATCCTACAGTGCAATTGGAATATTTAACTTTAATAAGTGAAGGAAGCTAAATTGCTAGAGTGAGCAGAAACTCAAGTACAGTAATAGCTTAAGGAAACCTCAAAGGGAATAGACAAGCCAAGATGACATTGTCAAATTCATGCTCCGGTATCAAACAAAAGGAAAAATCAATGAAGTACATCTTTTGGCAATCCACGAAGCTATTTTTGGAGGTAATAATTGAAACAAGAGTAAGTTTTTTTTCATTTACTTATTCATTCAAATGGGTTCCCCAGCAGGAAGCCTAACATGGTGAATATAAACCCGGTAGAGTAGCCTTTTCAGAAATACACAGGCGAGGAGTAAAAGAAATTAAGAAATATGTAACAGGTGGCAAGAATAAGATAGTGAAATAATGAGAAAAATGCAGGATGAGGTAACAGAGAAAAGAACCTAGTTTGGTGAATTCGCCGGAAGCGAGAGCATCGGCATAGTATTTGTCATTGTAACGAACGGGGAAAAGAGCGAGATTGAGCTTTTTGAGTTGCATAAGGTTCTTGTCCCTCACTCCATCAAGTGAGATAGAGACTTCACGCCCAGCTCCCATTCTACAGAAAGGAATACAAAAAATTGTATTTTGTTAGCAGAAACAGAGAAGGTGGCGTGGCAGGGAAGAGAATCTGCCACCCCAAACCAAAATCCAACTCCAATAGATAGAGAAATTAAAATCAAATGGGAAAACTACTATGGGTCGGAGAGAGAAAGAGAGAGGTGGCTCAGCCTCTGCCTCACCTCGGAAACGTTTGAATCTGAGAGTGAGGGGTGGCGTGGCGGTGGGCGAAAGAGAAAACCTAGAACCCGGGTTTCTTTTGACTTTTTACAATTTTATTTTTCTTTTTCTAGTAATTTAAATTAAGAAAATCCTGTTATATAATATTGTTTTACACTGAAAATTACAAATTTACAAGGAGAGACTGGAAGGTAGGTGAGAAAATTCTTTGAACTAGAAAAACACATGTATTTTCATTTTCATTGTGGAGAGAAAGAAAGGGGAAATTAAAATAAATATTAAGGATGGAAAATAACGAGTAGAAATATGCATTGTTAGATTAATAAGAAAAAAGTGGAAATAATTTATCCTTCCAATTGAATAAAATAATAGTGGAAATAAATTATTTATCACATATTTTAACTTAATTTACAAACTTAATTTTAACCAGAATTTTCTTAATATTTAATTATTTATTATTTTAATCATATATGCATATATGAACTCACTCTTTTTTATTTCATGCTAACCTAGGATTCTTCTTGTGAGATAAGAAAGACTTTTCTTTCTATTCCATATTTTGAACAATAAAAAAACTAATACTTTTTTTTAATATTTTTGTCCATTTCATTTTCATGCAAATTAAGAGGCGAATTAAAATTGATTGTTTTGTGATTTTGTATTTAAATACTTCTCACTTTCGGTTTGTTGATGTTTAAAATATTTTTTACTACATTTTGTAATAATTATTTTTTTATATTGTGAAAAGTCATATAGTACTTTTCATTTTAATATTTTCAAATACATTTTATCATGATATTTGAGTTAACATCAAATAATAAATATGTTAAACGGGATAAATAATTCAAATATTATTATGAAATATGTTTTGAAATATAAGATAAATTTAACAAAATCTATCTAAAAGGATCAAAATGACACATTTTAAAAAATAAATGATTAAATTGATTACAATTTTTGAAAAATAACTAATTCTAAATTTCACTAAAATTTATGAGAAAAAAATATATTTAACTTTTTCTTTTTATATTGTCAAAAGCTATCTAATACTTTCCATTTTGAAGTGGAATGAAATACGTGCGAGAGGAAAAAAATAAATGTTTAATGACTCTTTCGGTATAGAATTTATAGCAATTGTTCATTTATTTGTACCTTCTTAGACTTAATATAGTGTTAAGCTCTCTTTTTTCCTTTTCTTCATCTACATTATTCTTTTTTTTGGATTTTAAAAATAAATGATTAAATTTATTACACTTTTTAAAAATAACTAATTCTAAATTTTATTAAAACTCATGAGAAAAAAATATATTTAACTTTTTCTTTTTATATTGTCAAAAGTCATCTGGTACTTTCCATTTTGAAGTGGAATGAAATACTTGAGAGAGGGAAAAAATAAATGTTTAATGACTCTTTCGGTATAGAATTTACAGCAATTGTTCATTTATTTTTACCTTCATAGACTTAATGTAGTGTTAAACTCTCTTTTTTCCTTTTCTTCGTCTACATTATTCTTCTTTTCGGATTTTGTTTCCTTCGCTTATCTTTTTCTCTCCAAAAAAAGGATTTTTTTTTTCATTATTTTTGGGAAAATGTTTAATCCTTAAATTCCAGGAACTTTGTTTGTATTTCATTTTCGATTGTGCTTTTGAGTATATGAAATTATTTAATAGAAAAAGTGTTGTAAAGGGATTAACCAAACAAATGAACATTACGGGAAACCTTGTGTGTGTTAACCTTGTGTGTGTTTTCTTTTAATTATCTGTGTTGTGGTGTGATGTTTAATTTTGTTGGAAATAATTTAAATATAAGAAAAAATATTAATAGAATATGCAAAATTAAATATTATATAAAATGAAATACTTGGAATTTCATTATATTATAATTTTCATATATTATAAAATAAAAAATGAAAGAAAAATGGGAATGCATATTAAGAAAAAAGAAAAAGGCTTAAGAGATATAGGTTAGAACTTCTAACAATATTAAATCTCATTTAACATAAAAAAAATTACATTGAATCTTTTCAATAGATATTGGAACTACATTAAGTTTAAAAATGTTAAGAAAAATATTCAAATTTTATTACAAATACCAAAACCGAAGGAATAATTAAGTTTAAAACAAAGTAAGAAAATTGAAAAAAGAAGTCATAATTTAAACGTGATTATTCTAAAACTATACATTTTTAAATGTTGGCATCAAATTCATAATTTTATATCAAGTAATTCTAATTTTTAATAAATATTTTTATTAATTTGATATTAATAGTTTGCCCGTGAATAAAAAGTTGTTAGTTTTCCATCTGACTTTTATTTTTCAATTTTGCAAGTTGTTAGTGCTGAAATACCACAACAAGTATTGAATCGTAGTTTCGAAAACATTTTGAAAAATTTAAAAATAATATAAACCTTTGGTGGTAAATAAAAGGTATTTTTAATGTTAGTATTTTAGTACAACAACGTAAGTAAAATAAATGAAGAAGTTAGATCCAAACCAATGTGAGAGGCTGGTTGGATTTCCATGCTATCTGTGGGCGTGGAAAGGGCACTTAGAAATTCCATTGCAAAATTAAAAAATGGCAAAGTTGGAGTTATTTGATTGAAAGGGTTGGGTCGAGAAACGAAGACCTTATCACAACCCAAGTTCAGAACAGAACCCTCTCTGGTTAGTTTTCTGTGAATCAAATTGAAATCGGAGCCATAACAATGCCTTGTGCCAGCATTGTCTCAGCTCCCTCCTACGTCTTCCCCTTTCGTTCTTCCTCCGCTTCCACTTCTTCAATCTCTCCAACTGCGATTTCGCTCACTAAACGAGCTTGGAGGCCACGAATCGACACCGCAAGCTTCGGAAAATGCGTGGTCAGAGCCACCGTCTCGATAGAGAAGGAGACGCCGGAGGCCGAGCGTCCCGAAACGTTTCTCAGAGGAGTGGACGAGGCCCAATCTTCCACCTCCGTTCGGGCCCGGTTCGAGAAGATGATTAGGGAGGCCCAGGACACTGTGTGCAGTGCCCTTGAGGCCGCTGACGGTGGCGCCCAGTTCAAGGAGGATGTTTGGTCCAGGCCCGGTGGCGGCGGCGGCATTAGCAGGGTTCTTCAAGACGGCGCCGTTTGGGAGAAGGCTGGGGTTAATGTCTCTGTCGTTTATGGCGTTATGCCACCTGATGCTTATCGTGCTGCCAAGGGTGCTCCTACCGATCAGAAACCTGGTCCTGTGCCGTTCTTCGCTGCTGGAATCAGCTCCGTATGTTCCCGCATCTCTTTCCCATGCCTTAATTTTGTTATTTTTAAGTTTTTTTTTTGGGTAATTAATCTTCCCTCGTTCTCTTTCTGTTCAGGTTTTACATCCAAAGAATCCGTTTGCTCCTACGCTACATTTCAATTATCGCTATTTTGAAACCGATGCTCCTAAAGGTAAACTACATTATGCTTTACTCTTTCCAAGCTGCTCTATGTATCAATCTAGCGGTATTGGTTTCATCACTTTCTAGTCATTGCAAATGTGATGTGATTTATAAGTTCTTTTTTATACTACTTCTTCCGTGATTTTCTTTTTCCTTGATGTTGTTTGGTCTTTTTTTTTTTGTGTGCGTGTGTGCTTGGAACTGTGTAATCTTGTAATCCTTAATAGCAGTTAATCTTTATCTGATCTAATATTTAGCTATCTGGTCAGTATTTCCCCAGCTTGGTTACCCGAGGTCCCAGTTTGATTTTTTTTTTTTTTTAAAAATTTATTTGTTACAGCTGTTTATTCTCAAAATCTTAGGACGGTATTTTATTTTCTAATCAATATGAAAGCAAAGGGGTGTTAACGTGAGAGCATAGAGTTGTTGAGTTGAACCCTTTGTTGAGTGTGCTGCTATTGTTGATAGTCATGCTGTTGCTTTTGCAGATGCTCCTGGTGCACCTAGACAATGGTGGTTTGGTGGGGGGACTGACCTGACACCAGCTTATATTTTTGAGGAGGATGTTAAGCACTTCCACTCAGTACGTTGCTTAACGCAAATATCAGTTGATATTGTTTTTATGATTTAGAACCTACAAGACTACAGTGGCGTTTTTTTTTTTTGAAAAAAGATAGAAAAAAAAAAATCACTTTCCTTTGGGTTAAAATGTTTACCATACTTTGATGTATTTTGGGGTGTCGGCTTAACAGATATGCCAAAGAATATAGTGATACCTAGCATGACCTTTTATAAAAATAAAAAACGTTACTATACCTTAATGGTTTTGGTACTTTTAGTGAGTACATTTATATATCTTTATAGTCGTGGGTAGGTTTTTTTAAGTTTAGTTTATGTAAGCTTGGTTATTTTAAAGTGACAGGCATTGAAATGTTGAACGCATAATGACTTTCTCTGTGTTTCCATAAAAGGGTTTCTGCAAATGCTTAAGGACTCTTCGGTCAGGGTCGCATAAAGTCTTTCAAACTTTCTATATTACCTAGATTAAACCCTGAATTGGAAACATAAATTATCAATTTGATGTAATCTTGATTTTTGTTTTGAAATTTTTTTGTTAGGGAAACATTAAGCTGTAGTTGATCATTCAAGTGATTTTATTATATTTTATTGGATGCATTCTAGAGAAAGTGTTTCACTGAATGTACTTCTATCATACTTTTTTGTGTAGGTTCAAAAACGTGCCTGTGACAAGTTTGAGCCTACATTTTACCCTCGATTCAAGAAATGGTGTGATGATTACTTTTATATCAAGGTATTATTCTTCAACATTTTTCACACAGTGAAGATATTACTGTATTTTTTCAGTATAGCCTTTGGGCCTGTTTCATAAAAGCAAAACTTAACAATCACATGGACTTATGGTTAATTTTGATGAGTTTAATATATGACGACTTGGAGGGTATAATAATTAATAAGCAAGAAACCAATGGTGGTAAATGGGTAACGGACTAACAGTAATGACTGTAGTAGAGAATAAAATGACGGGAATGGAAGAAAATGTGATGCAGGGGGGTATCTAGAAGCCATGAATTTAAATGAAGTGGCTTGGCAATAGTTGGAGGTTTTCTGCATGTGGTTATTGTGTGAGAAATACAGCAAGTGGCAAACACAATTATCACCAAGTATTTCTTAGCATTAACTGAGATAGTGATTTCTGAGATACTGATTTTTTGTATGCAATGTAACAGGTTCATTTGATTTGTAAACCTTAAATTGTGAAAATGAAGGTATGTGGGGTGAAATATGACCTCATTGACAACATTGGGTGGACAATCTTTTTTTTTTCTCATTATCTGTTTATGCTCTGTTTTGAGAAATGTCATTTCTTCTTACTGTTCGTCCTAATACCATTTTAGGAAAAATATTAATGAAAAATATATGCATTTAAAGGCTTGTTTAACAGTCAGGCTTCCCAAAGGATACAAGCAAATTAAGTTCCTATATTGTCCTGTGTTTGGTGCATACTGGTAGATAATAATGTAAATTGTATGCAAATGACAAATTTACTATTGTGAAAAAGTATTGGTAGTCATGGGAATGACATTAACAGCAGAAGTGGTGGTCGTAGTAGCAATTGTGACAATAATGGAAACAATGAAGGGAAGTATAGGAATGATGGCATCAAGGTCTGGTGATGCTACAGCGATGGAGGCAATATATCTTGTGGCAGTGAATATAATAGTTGCAAAAGTGGCAATGGTGTTGGTTACTTTAGCTGTAGTAAGAACAATGGTGATGGCGATGTAGTGAACATTACCGTGTTGCGCAAAGATGGTATCAACAATAATGGTGGTAGTAGCAATGGTTGTACTGCTAGTTACAACAATTGTAGTGGTAGTGGTCGTGAAACAAATGAGTTGTGGGTAAATAATGGAAAATTGTATCTGTCATATTGTGTTCATGACCTAAACCTTTTCCTTGTGGTAAACTTCCGGCAAGACTAACATGATAGGATAAGCTTATCCTATCCAATTGACTTACCAAACAATAGCATAACTTATTCTATATTCTTTGTCTTAAATACTAAACGTTGACAAAACATTTGATACTTTTCATGTTGCAAGGAAGAAGTAGGCGTAAGTTTAGAATTGTACCTTGTGTTTCAGTCTCTTGTTTGTCAGTTATCATACACAGTGGTCCCATATTGTAGTGCACCAGTTGAGAAAAAGAAAATATAATGTCTAACTAGATGTTCCAAGGATGCCTTCTGCTATATTTGTAAAGGACTACAATGAATTTATTTGAAGTATATTTTTAATTGAACTTTGGTGCATGAGCATATGCTGCTGTTGTTTTGTTTTCATTGATTTTCCTTTTATTTCTCCACTCAGCATCGAGGTGAAAGAAGAGGGCTTGGAGGGATATTTTTTGATGATCTGAACGACTATGATCAGGAGATGCTACTTTCCTTTGCTACTGGTGACTGTTTGCAATATAAGTTTGATGTTTCACACTGGATAGAAATCTAATTGTCACTATCTCATGCTGCTTAAACAATTATTTTCTTGCAGAATGTGCAAATTCTGTTATTCCTGCTTATATACCTATCATAGAGAAAAGGAAGGATTTACCCTTCACAGAACATCAGAAAGCATGGCAACAATTGCGAAGGGGACGATATGTTGAATTCAATTTGGTACGCTTTTTAATCCAACTATAGGCTAAAGTGTACTTCTATACTCTTTTTTATCAGTATCAAATGTCTTATCTAACATTTTTCGGCCACAGGTATATGATAGGGGTACAACATTTGGACTGAAAACTGGGGGCAGGATAGAGAGTATTCTTGTATCTCTCCCACTGACAGCCCGGTGGGAATATGATCATGTATGATTTTGGAATCTTTATTTTAAACAAGTAGATATCAGATACCTCTAATTTTTAACTTACGAAATTGTTACTGAAACGGCGATGACATCTTGTATGCAGAAACCGGAAGAAGGAAGCGAAGAATGGAAACTCTTGGATGCGTGCATCAACCCCAAGGAATGGATCTAATTCCTCTGTTGACCCCCAATCTCAGCTTTTACTAATAATAAGAGAGGTTGTGTATATCGTCACAACTGTTAGCATGTTGTAGGTGGATTGTAAATCACGTATTTCGCTTGAGTCATCCGTGTAAAGCTTGAAATGCAGGCAATTGTAATGTTTAGGCTGCATCTGTAGTGTACCCACTGTCAACCGTATTCCATAAGTACCTCCTCATACCAGATAACTTCAATGCCAGTGTACTACACCTCAGACTAGTAATTTAGTATGTTATGTTTACGGGTATAATGTTTTTTGCTGAAATATCTTTGTAATTGAATTTAAGTAAGCATTTAAAATTTCCGGTGTTCATTTGCTTTTAATTTACTCAGAACAATTATTCAATAAAACAATAAAACTTGTCAGAATGATATTTAACTGTGTCAAAATTTACATAATGCATTTCACCCCCATCATCGTTGATGTATTTCTCAGCAATGGTGAAAAAATATACATACGGCAAAACAAAAGATAAAAAATGACACATAACTCCTGATCTTTGATTTAATGCTCTGATCCATCATAAGGAATCCTGTCAGGCCAATCAAGAAACTTGTAGCCTTGAAGTGATGGTGGCAAGTAAGTCTGTGTGGAGGAAGGGTTGTCCGGAGGGTAGATGTATCCCTTCGCATACCCAATTTCCTTCATTAATTTGGTTGGAGCATTCCTCAAATGCAGAGGCACCCCCTCATTCTGTCCCGCAGATTCCCTCACTGCCTTCTGCGCGGCCCCTAAGGCTCGATACACTGCAACAGATTTAGGTGCCAAGGCCAAGTAAGCAACGCACTGTGCAAGAATTACATTGCATTCGGGCATTCCCAAGAAGTGGCAAGCTTGGTAGCAAGAAACAGCCTGATTAAGAGCTAATGGATCAGCCAAACCAACATCCTCACTTGCGAATCGTATGAGTCTGCGTGCAATGTAAAGAGGCTCTTCACCTCCCTCTAACATTCTTGCCAACCAATAAATACCTGCATTCGCATCGCTTCCCCTCATAGACTTGTGCAGCGCGCTGATCAGATTATAGTGCTCTTCCCCTGCTTTATCGTAAGCAAGATGCTTGCACTGAAGTGCTTCCCTTGCATCATCAACACTAACAACAGCAACCTTATAATCCTCGTTTGTATGAAGATCTTCCACCCCTTCTTCTTTTTGTTTACCATGTTGTACCCTCGCTGCTGCAGTAACAGCTGCAATCTCCAGAGCATTGAGGGCCACCCGAGCATCTCCATCGCAATTGTTGCTTATATAATCAACAGCATCCTCTTTAACATCAACTTGAACCCCCGCGCTCTGCACCAACCCTTTGTCGGCGTCACTGACAGCGCGGTTCAGAAGCAAGGCAAGGTGGTGGGGTTGGAGAGGGTTAAGGGTGAGGACACGGCAGCGAGACAAGAGAGGTGTAATCAAATGGAAAGAAGGGTTCTCAGTGGTGGCCCCAACGAATACAATGCTGCCATCTTCAATGACGGGTAAGAAAGAGTCCTGCTGGGACTTGTTGAACCGGTGAACCTCGTCCACGAAGAGAACGGTGGATTGGTTGGATTTAAGTCTGAGTTTTCGAGCCTCGTCAACGGCGTCCCTGACGTCCTTAACGCCACTAGTGACGGCGGATAAGGAGACAAACCGGTAACGTGTTGCGGTTGAAGATTTAACGATGGCTTTAGCGATAGTGGTCTTACCAGTACCAGGTGGACCCCACAGGAGGATGGAGGGGAGGCGGTTGCGTTGGATTGCGGAGCGAAGGAGGGAGTTGGCGGCGAGGAGATGGTCCTGCCCTACGACGTCGTCGAGGGTCCTGGGACGCAAGCGCTCGTACAAGGGTTGGTGAATGTGAGTGTTGGCGTTTTTCTTCTCTGCGGTTTTCAAGAAGAAAGTGGGCCAGTTTTGTTGCGGTGGCGGTGGTGGCGGTGGTTGTGGCTGTGGATGCTGCGCAGAATGTGTAGAAGGTCTGGGACGTTTGGAAGGTTCTTCGTCTTCTTCTTCTTCTATTTGTTCCTGTGATTGCGATTGTGGAGGTGTGGGGGATTGAGAAGAATGGAAGAAGCGATCAAGCTTGGGCTGGAATGTGGAGGTGTTGGCGGCGTTGGATTTGTGAGTGAGAATCCATTCGGTGGCTTTGACGGTGGATTTGCCGCCGGTGGCGGCCAGGGCTTGAGCGGCTAACTCATCGGGAAAGCCCATACTGAGGAGTTGTTGCATCTCCATGTTCTGGATTCAGATTATTGTGAGTCTCGATGCAACGAAGGTATTGAGTATAATTCTTTCTTTTCCTCGTTATTCCTCCGCACCAATGCCTACTTCGTATATTCCAGAAGGAAACTATGCCTAACATGGTTTTCTTTTCTCGGACCCTTGGAATACAAATAGTTTCTTTTTTTTTTCTTACATTTTCAAAAATTAGTAATTTTCATTTTTATTTTAAATTGAATTATAATTTTACTATTTTTAATATATCAGTTATATTATTTTTATGATTTAAATCGAGTTTCACTCTATTATATTATTTGAATAAATCATGGTTCAATATTGACATATTCCGTTTTAAATATTTTTATAAAAAATATAATTTTAATATTAAATTATTAATTTAGTTGAATTCTAATAATTGAATACATTAATTCTTTTAAAATTGTTATACACATATTTTAACTATTTTGATGTACTCAGTACTGTTCCTATCTTTTAAAATAGGAAACATAGTTATTAAATCGACTAACGAGGCTACTTTAAAGGTGGTCTTATAATATTGACCAATTATGTATGAATTTGGTAAACTATTTGATCTAGAACCAGGGCTGGATATAAGAGAGCATTATTTTTCCCATAACTTTGTATAGAAAAGATATTTAGTATTTTCGTATATACATTTTTTGTACACTATTTATCTTTGTAAGTGAAAAACCTATCTCTACGTGTTTGAGTATTTGTTAGATGGATATTCACATTTTTGTAATTTACTAAATATACATGGGTGTCGTCCACTGATTTTTTTATTTTACAGAGTATATAAATATTTAAATTTATTAGAATATTGTTAATCTATACCTTTTATGTTTTACTAGCTTTTAACTAAAAAAAACAATTTTAAAGCTCACGTTTAAGTAAAATTGCGTCATAAATATTAAAAAACTGGAAAAAAAATCAGAAGCTTTTATGGGGCAGAGCAGAAAAAATTAGAAAATTGAAAAAAAAACAAAAAAACATGGAGTTGGTTTAATTAGTTGTGGATTGTAATGGCCTAAAGTTGCTAACTTTATCCATTTTATTGTGATGTTGTGGATAGGAAGAGGCTAATGGATGAAGAGGTAACAATATGAGTGTGAAAACAAGAAGGAAATCAGGGTGATGGCTTCTCCCGTCGTTCCCGTTTCAGTTCCCGTTCCAGTTCCCGTTCCGGTCACCGATCCCGCGGTGGCTCGAAACCCAAACGGCGGCGTCACCATCCGCACTCGCCTAAGCCAGCTATGCCAACAAGGGCAGCCTCAGCTGGCTCGCCATCTTCTGGACAGCCTTCCACGCGCCTCCACCGCCGTGTGGAACACCGTGATCATCGGCTTCATCTGCAACAAGATGCCATTGGAAGCCCTGCAGCTTTACGCGGAGATGAAGTCGAGGCGGAACACGGCTTCCGATGGGTACACCTTCTCTTCCACCCTCAAGGCCTGCGCCCTTACCCAAAACCTCATGGCCGGTAAGGCCCTTCATTCCCATTTTCTTCGCTCCCAATCCAATTCCCGAGTCGTCTACAACTCCCTCTTGAACATGTACTCCGCATGCTTACCCCCTTTCTCCACCCAACCCCAACACGACTACGTCCTCAAACTGTTTGCTGTAATGCGCAAACGAAATGTCGTCGCTTGGAACACCTTGATTTCCTGGTTCGTCAAGACCCACAGGCACCTCCACGCTCTTCGCGCCTTCGCCACCCTCGTCAAAGCCTCTCTCACGCCAACCCCCGTCACTTTCGTCAATGTCTTCCCCGCCGTCACTCACCCAACCACCGCCCTTATGCTTTATGGCCTGCTTCTTAAACACGGGGCTGACTATGTCGATCATGTCTTTGCTGTTAGCTCCGCAATTGTTATGTTTGCTGACCTTGGCTGCTTAGAATATGCGAGGATGGTTTTCGATTGCTGTTCTAACAAAAATACTGAGGTCTGGAACTCCATGATTGGCGGCTATGTTCAAAATAACTGTCCTCTTCAGGGGATCGACGTGTTCGTTCGAGCTTTGGAGTCAGAGGAGGCTGTGTGCGATGACGTCACTTTCCTGTCGGTTATCTCTGCTGTTTCCCAGCTGCAGCAAATAAAATTGGCCCAGCAGATACATGCATTTGTTCTAAAAAGTTTGGCGGTTACTCCCACTATTGTTGTCAATGCAATCATTGTGATGTACTCCAGATGCAGTTCCGTGGATACTTCCTTTAAGGTTTTTGAAAAGATGTCTGAAAGGGATGCTGTATCGTGGAATACGATAATTTCTTCCTTTGCGCAGAATGGTTTGGACGAGGAAGCACTGATGCTTGTGTGTGAGATGCAGAAGCAGAGGTTTACCATCGATTCTGTCACTGTGACGGCGTTACTCTCTGCGGCTTCTAACATGAGGGACTCGTACATTGGAAGGCAAACGCATGCATATCTAATTCGCCATGGGATACAATTTGAGGGTATGGAGAGTTATCTGATTGACATGTATGCTAAATCTGGCTTGATTACGACTTCGGAGTTATTGTTTGAGCAGAACGGCCCAAGTGATAGAGATCTGGCCTCATGGAACGCTATGATTGCTGGTTATACTCAGAATGGGCTCAGTGACAAAGCTATTCTCATTCTTAGAGAGGCATTGGTGCGCAAGGTAATACCTAATGCAGTGACATTGGCTTCGATTCTCCCATCTTGTAGTTCCATGGGAAGCACGGACCTTGCTAGGCAACTTCATGGATTCTCCATACGTCTGTTGTTGGACCAAAATGTTTATGTGGGAACTGCTTTAGTGGACGCTTATTCAAAATCGGGTGCAATCAGTTATGCCGAAAATGTTTTTATCAGAACACCGGAGAAGAATTCTGTCACGTACACCACAATGATAATGAGCTATGGTCAGCATGGAATGGGTAAGAGAGCCCTTGCCTTGTATGATTCCATGCTGAGATGCGGGATTAAGCCCGATGCAATTACTTTTATTGCCATCCTGTCTGCTTGCAATTACAGTGGTTTGGTTGAAGAAGGTCTTCACATATTTGAGTCGATGGATAAAGTACATAAAATCAAGCCCTCAACGGAACATTATTGTTGTGTTGCAGACATGTTAGGGAGGGTTGGGAGGGTGGTCGAAGCTTATGAGTTTGTTGAGAGACTGGGTGAGGACGGTGATGCAGTAGAAATCTGGGGATCTATTCTTGGAGCCTGCAAAAATCATGGGTACTTTGAACTGGGAAAAGTTATTGCAGAAAAGTTGCTTAATATGGAAAAGGAAAAAAGGATTGCTGGATATCATGTTCTGCTCTCAAATATCTATGCAGAGGAGGGAGAATGGGAAAATGTTGATCGAGTGAGAAATCATATGAAGGAAAAAGGTTTGCAAAAGGAAATTGCATGTAGCTGGGTTGAAATTGCTGGGTGTGTGAACTACTTTGTAGCTAGAGATGAGAAGCACCCTCTAAGCGGTGAGATATATTATATCTTGGACATATTGACTAGGGACATGATGGGTGTTGGTTATAAGCCAGGCTACAATTCAAACTTAAACAGGATCTTGGAATCAAGTGACTGAAATGAATAAATTATGCCAAACTTGAACAAAATTAGGTGCCGGTTAGGTTTGATTATGACCAACGATACCTGCATAAGTTCATCCAGTGTGCACATGACTAGAGCTGTCATTGGTCATTCACTTGAAACAATTTTTCATTGATGAAAAACATATTCAATTCATGCACAGCACGGTTGTGCAGCTGAATAGTGACAATTTTGATTCTACTTTTTGCTCCTGAATCAAGAAATGCTGTGGTTTTTGTACTACTTCAATGGAGGTATAGTTCTTCGACTCAACCTTTTTTACATGATGTGGCATTTAAATGCAGCATTTGGCTGTAGTGTATCATCAGGGCCCAGTTGATTAAACTGAAACAGAATAATTGAAGACCGAATGAAGTGTTTTGTATGATAGTGGAGATGCTATCTCATGAACAAGTCCTTATGATACATTTATTCGAGATACTTGGGATAGTGGCAAAAGGTCAGGAGCATCTATGTTGAGGCAAACTGCAACTGTTGTTATTATTCAGTCTCACCCCTAGGCATTCCTTTGAATAGAGATAGGTGTTGTCTCAAATAGTTCGATTATATGTTGTAAGCATCGTAAATTGCACTGGTACGTATATATAGGAAGACATGTTTAGGATTTAATTGGTCATATTTGGCTACAAAACTAGATCAACCAGTTTTCATGTACAAGGCAGTATATGATGGAAAAATATGTAAGAGACAGAAAAAAGAATTGGTGTAAGAAAATGAAAGAGTAAGTGAGTACAACTTTATATTTATTTTCTATTGGTACGCATAAAAACCTAATTATTCTTCTTACTCTGTATGATAGTGCTGATTACCTTTGTAGAATTATTTTTTTTAGTATATAATAACCACATAAAATGTCAAGAATAAAGAAAGGGTGGTGGTAATGAATTGTTATAAGGAAATAGTGAAAATATAGTCTCGAAATATTTGGTACGCTAGAACAAAAACATTGAGAATATCCACTGCGAATATAAGCTTCATTCTAGATTTTAGGATTGTAATGGGAAATTGGAAAGAGTATCTTTATGGAGTTTACATCACTGCCTTAGTCTTACATATGCAACAGCTGATAAAAAGAAATTATAGCAACTTGATAACGAATACAAGCATTATAAGCATTATTACGCATGCAATATGTATGATCGATTAGATTAGAGTAAGATACCTAAACCTGATTCATAACGTAATCAACGAAACGTCCTAAAGAAGAGTGGGAACATCCACCTTCCAACAATGTCGTCCTACTCTTTTCACTCGCTTCCACCACTCTCTTCCTTCTCTCATCATCAATCTCCACCAAATTCCTTATTCCATTTTCTATCTTCTCCGCACTCAAAACACTGGGAGCTTCACCCATGAAGTCAACCCTGTAATCCAAA
>Ga0099822_1003182_pt1 | contig 20954 bp, 12 predicted proteins | sample CowpeawhiteBW_FD_76839 | JGI IMG/M metagenome (GOLD analysis project Ga0099822, IMG submission 76839) | Root nodule microbial communities of legume samples collected from California USA - Cow pea white BW | ecosystem: Host-associated > Plants > Roots > Nodule | place: USA: California | collected...
CGTTGTTATTAGTTTAAGATGAATGACAGCAACAAATTCTGTATAAATACATATCTATCTATCAAGAAATATATATATATATATATATATATATATATATATATATATATATATATTTATACACACACACACACTCGTTTTAACACATTCTCTAATGTTAATTAAAATTACATAATCATGAGTGAAGCTCATTGAATAAGAAGTGAGGCTTACAAATTATTTGTGATTTTCAATAAATTTCAATCAATACAAGAGAATGTGTCCAAAAGAGTTCGTAGTTACCATTTCTTTAATAATAATTCTTTAATGTGCGCAGTCCTTGAACGAACCTGGCTAGGTTATTTTGCAGCTGCCATATATAATATCACCTCTAGCTTCTTAATATTATGTTTATGTATTTAAATGCTAAATGATTTCATATTGATTTATTAAATAGTTTACAATTTTGGTATGGTTTTTCTTAGCTAAATCTATTTTGTTACCCTGGTACGTTGTTATTAGTTTAAGATGAATGACAGCAACAAATTCTGTATAAATACATTGTGTTATTAGTTAAATTTATTAAAAATTACAAAATCACGAGTTAAATCAGTAAACAAAAAAAGACACCCCAACAATTTTCTGATTCGAGCCAATAATACACTGTAGTATAGTATGTTTAATGCACGTTTCTCACAGTTTAATGTATGTTTAGAAATTGATATTCAATGACGTGTGGGGAGATAGACTCATAGATGTGCAATAAGATGAAGTTTTAAGTTCTCATTTTCAACATTCCTATTGATGCTACTATATGTTTAATGTGATTTACGCTAGTCATAAGTCATAACTTGCTAAAGTTTGCAATTTTATTCTTAATTTCAGGCTTTCGATGATCTCTTGAAGGCATTTTCAGAGCGTAACAAGGTGTTGAAAACTTTTTTGTTTGTTTTCAGTTTTTAAATTACAAAAACTTGATAACTAACGAAAAGAGACATAGCTTGACTTCTGTTCGTCCATGTGATTCATTGTCATTAACATTATATTTATTTGTGCTCTCTGCCTCATTTTCGTGTCTTCAGTTTGGGAATCTCCCATATGGCTTCAGAGCCAACACGTGGCTTGTTCCTCCTGTTGCTGCACAGTCACCCTCATCTTTTCCTCCTCTTCCTGTGGAGGATGAAACATGGGGAGGGAATGGTGGTAGTCTCGCAAAAGATGGAAAGTATGATTTGATTCCTTGGGCCAAAGAGTTTTCAGTAATTGCGTCTATGCCTTGCAAGACAGCAGAAGAAAGACAAGTTCGTGATAGAAAAGCATTTCTTCTGCACAGCCTGTTTGTTGATGTTTCTATTTTCAGAGCAATAAGGGCTGTTAAACATGTTATGGAAGAGCCCAATTTTAGTTGCTCTGTTGTAGAAAATAATATTGTTTACACTGAGAGAGTAGGTGACTTGAGCATCAAGGTCTTGGAAAATGGTTCTGTTGCAAGCTCTAAGATCGATACTAAAATTGATGGAGTTGAAGCTACTGGAGTAAATCAAAAGGATCTAATAGAACGAAATCTACTGAAAGGCATCACTGCTGATGAAAATACTGCTGCCCATGTATGCTACTTTTATATAGTTAAGATTAATGCCATTTAGGGCTGCTGCTTTTCATGGAAGTGACTAATGCTTCGCATTTTTTATGTGCAGGATATTACCACTTTAGGTGTCGTTAATGTAAGATACTGTGGTTATGTGGTCGTTGTGAAAGTTGAGGGTGGAGTGAGGGAAAATGTTGACTCTCCATCTCAACAAACAATTGAATTGTTTGATCAGCCAGAGGGTGGGGCCAATGCACTCAATATTAACAGGTTGCCGAACCCTTCCACATTATACACTTTCACCAGTTTACAACTTTACATAATATTCATATCAGCTTGTCGTGTACTCTCCCATCCTCTCCCACTCTCTCTACAAATATGATTGTTCCATTTTCCCGGATAATCTACTGAAAGGCTAGATGAAATTTTCCGGTGCGATAAAGTTGCATGGTATTTATCTTTGTGTAGTGTAGCACTTTTTATTAGCTTGATCTGCAACGTGTATTTTTATTAGCCGGATAATGTTTTTGAATAAAATCTCGCCATGGTTTGGCATTGTTTCTTAGCAAGAACTTTTGCTGAAAGTTTCTTTGTTTCTTCTGATGAAGTTTTGATCTTGCATTACTTTTGGATATGTATTAATTGTTTTTTTTCTTTTCATTCTGTTAGTGTGACCCGTAATCCTAGAAGATTTTGATCATTGAAGTTTTTGCTTCTAGCTTCAAAGTTATTTTTTTAAACTTTGAATGATTTACTAGAGGTTCTTATTTACTTTATAGCTGCTGTTCAACTTCATTTGGTTGATCGAATTGTTTTTCATCAGCTGACATTGTCATTGTGCCTTGCAGTCTGAGATTACTTCTTCACAACACAACTCTACCAGAAAACAATAAACCAATGATTCAGATAAAAACGTTTGAGAGTGAAGAGACTGGTGCTTCCCATTCTTTTGTAGAGAAGCTGATTAAAGAAAGTCTTGCTAAGCTTGAGGAGGAAGAACCTGGTATGGACTATTTTGTAAGATGGGAACTTGGAGCTTGCTGGATGCAACATTTGCAAGACCAAAATAATAATACAGAAAAAGATAAGAAACCATCCTTGGAGAAGGCTAAGAATGAGATGAAGGTCGAGGGTCTTGGGAAACCCCTTAAAGCCCTAAAGAATTTTAAAAAGAAATCTGATTCAAGCAATATTACTTCTGCATCTGAATACCCAAAATTTAGTCGGGAGTCTGAAAGCCCTCCATTGCCCTCAATTGAGTCGCAACATGAAACTACAGAAGCTGAGAACGAGCTTGTTCTGAAAAGGATGTTATCTGAGGAAGCTTTTACCCGATTTAAAGAAACGGGAACTGGACTTCACTGCAAGGTAAGCGTTATGGGTATAACGAGGTATTTTTAAGTTTTATTACAAGTGACGGTGTCTGAACCAAATCATCTCTTGTCATTGACAGTCTATGCATGATTTGATTGACTTATCTCAAAAATATTACAAAGACGTTGCACTCCCAAAATTGGTAAGTATAAAATTTTATTTGGTTGCCTGTTTACAGGGCTTTTGGTTAAGACGACTCTGGTGATTTTATTTTCATCATAATTGTGGATACAGGTAGCAGATTTTGGCTCATTAGAACTCTCACCAGTTGATGGACGAACTCTAACTGATTTTATGCATACTAGGGGTCTACGAATGCGTTCTCTTGGACATGTTGTGAGTGTTCTAAACTTATTTGTGTTATTCATCTCTAAACATCTTTAGTGGGAATCCATTTTTCTCTCCTAAATGTCTTCTTTGCTTCGAATTTGTCTCCTAACCGCCCTATGAATTGTGACATTCAACTTTAGAGTTTTAACAATATGCCTATCCTAGTGTCACTTCTGAAAATATAACTTTGCAGACAATGTTTGTTGACACCAGTAATTTTTTAACACGTTAGATTGCTTTTTTTTTCTTTCTATTTCTATTGAGGTTTTTTCTTTTACTTTTCAACTCTGCCACACATCTTTTTAGAAGGTTTTGAGAGGGATTTTTGTCTTAGGTTTAGAATAATTTATGTTATGTTTTTTATATCTGATATGCGTTTTATATCTGTTTACAGGTCAAACTTTCAGAAAAGCTTTCACATGTGCAATCGCTTTGTATTCACGAAATGATAGTTCGAGCTTTTAAGCACATCCTGCGGGCAGTAATTTCTTCTGTTAACAAGGAGAAAATGGCTTCATCAATAGCTGGTGCTTTGAATTTTCTGCTCGGTGTTCCTGGAAAGAGAGATTCAGATAAATCACATGAAGTTCATCCCTTGGTGTGGAAATGGCTAGAGGTATTTTTGAAAAAGCGATTTGATTGGGATCTTCACAGGTTGAATTACAAAGATGTGAGGAAATTTGCAATTTTACGTGGCTTGTGTCACAAGGTAATGAAATCTAGAATTAATCAATACAATCCAAAGTTCCTGTTCTACCTTACTCTTGCATTTTAATTTTTGTTGTTATAAAGTCATGCATTTGTACGTTTTCTATTTCCTATTTTCTGGGAATTTACTTCACTAGATTTTATGAACTGAATTTCCTGCTTGAATATATGCATTGTTCACTTTTATGGAAGAACTTGTTTCAGTTTAACCTTCTCAGTGAAGTTGAATTATCTTCAAGTACTGTGGTAAAAAATTATACATACTTATATGCTTTGTATGTGACCTTGTCAACATAATCGCATTCATTTACTCATATGAAGTGGTTCATAGGATTTATCACTTCAACTACAAAGAATGTCAAATTAATTTTTTTTTTTTTGCGAACTGCTTATATGTTTTGTCTTTGTTTTTCTTCGTAGGAAAAGAATATATTTGCTTGTACAAGTTGTATATGACTATGCATTATTCCCAATAAATTTTCATATAGGTACATATAGATAGATACACAAGACGGATCTACTTAAGTCAGTATTGGGTTTATTATAATGATAATTTGACACAGTAGTTGCTTATTTATTTGTTTCTTATTATCACTTTGTATGTTAGGTGGGAATTGAGCTTGTTCCACGGGATTTTGATATGGATTCTCCGATTCCCTTCCACAAATCTGACATTGTCAGCTTGGTCCCTGTTCACAAGGTATAAGACATGCCAATTATAGATTTTCTAGATTATTGTTGGTTGAATAGATCCAAACTTTATGCGTAATGCTCATGCTGAGTCTTTGTAGCAAGCTGCATGCTCATCTGCAGACGGAAGGCAGCTCCTGGAGTCATCCAAAACTGCTTTAGACAAGGGAAAGCTTGAGGACGCCGTTACCTATGGCACAAAGGTATCTGCATCCAGAAACCTTTGTTTGGAAATCTTCAAACAATTAACAAGGTTTTCTACAGTCAATAAAAGGCTTTCATTTCTTAACTGTTGTGTTACATCTGCTATTATTCATTGGTGACAGGCTCTTGCTAAGCTAGTGGCAGTTTGTGGTCCCTACCATCGAATGACAGCGGGAGCATACAGCCTCCTTGCTGTAGTTTTATATCATACTGGAGACTTCAACCAGGTATTGCTCGTCTTGTTTATGTTTTGGTATCGGTAGACATTGTTCCATCAGAAACCAATGTCCATGAAAATTATAGTCATCTAAAAAAAATCGTATTTTGTTGACATTTTATCAAATAGAAATAATCCAATTAAAGTAAAGGACTAGTAAGGTCAAAGCAAAAATCTGGTGAAATCTTTAAAAAGAGCCGACTAAAAATGGTTTCATGTAAAATTTGGTCATTAATAGTGCCTTAATGGTCATTAATGTCATTGTTTGGTCCATGTAATTGACACCATCAATTGGGATAAGGCTGGTTTGTTATTGCTTTATGCAATAGGCATTTTAATTAAATATTTCAGCCACTGTTTATTTGCACCTCTCTCAAATCTCCATTTGATTTACTAAAGTTTCAGGGTTTGATTTCTATTCATCAAGTTGTTTACCTAAATCACAGGCTACAATATATCAACAAAAAGCTTTGGATATCAATGAGAGAGAGTTAGGTCTGGATCATCCTGATACCATGAAGAGCTATGGGGATCTTGCTGTTTTCTATTACAGACTACAGCACACAGAGCTGGCTCTGAAGTATGTTTTGCTCTTGTGCAATATAGTGATATTCAAATCTTCGTGATTTTAATTTGGTTTTGAATTAATATAATACAAACTCACTTTTTTAATTTGAAAACAGAATTTATCAAGAGAGAAATAAAGTTTACAAACTTGTGTTTTATGTTATGGAATCTAGGTTTTCCTTTTTAATCCTTAGCAGAAATTTATGTATTGATCGCCATAAATAGGGAAAGATAGGTTGTGAAGTTTTGAAATACTAATTAGTTAATTTTAATTTTTCTTCTCATTTAGCCTTTTGTTAATTGGATCAACATTCAGGTATGTAAAGCGTGCTTTATATCTTCTGCATCTAACATGTGGCCCATCTCATCCAAACACTGCTGCTACTTACATTAATGTGGCTATGATGGAAGAAGGTCTGGGAAATGTACATGTCGCTCTCAGATATCTTCACAAAGCTTTAAAGTGCAACCAAAGATTACTTGGCGCAGATCATATTCAGGTTATTTTATTCACATCTTATTTCTGTTTTTTCCAAATTATGAAGTTAGTGTACTTTGTATTTTTATGTAAAATGTTGTATGTAAATTCACTTCATTTTTCACATCAAGAAACTATCATCCATATGAATTAATGTGGTACAACTTTATAAATAGAGAGGTTACTTGGAAGATTATTTTAAAATTTGGTATCAAGTTAGTTGGATAAAAATTGTTGATTTGATGTAATTTTAACGGATGATATTTTCAGTATTTGTTATAATTATTGTAATGATTATGGATTCATATGAAGCTCAGAATCATATTATGAAGGTTGCTAAAATAATAAGAACCGATAGGATTGTAATATTTGTTTAGTGAAACAACTTGTCTGTGCTATAACTCTTGCATCTTTTCTTCGATGTTAATCGTCTGCAGACAGCTGCAAGTTATCATGCAATAGCAATAGCACTCTCATTGATGGAAGCATATCCATTGAGCGTGCAACATGAGCAAACAACTTTGCAAATTCTGAGGTCAAAACTTGGTCCTGATGACTTGCGAACACAGGTATACACATTTAGTATATTCTTTGTCCTGAAAATAGTCATTGACTTTGAATATAAGGCAATGATAGAACACAGTTGTAACATTGCAAAAATACTAGAACACAACTTTGTAATTATAGTTGGTAGATTAAAGTTTCACTGGGTGTTGTAGAACAGTATTTAAATAGTTTGCAACATCATTATGGTTATATGTAATGGTGCTCTGTGTTATTATTAGTCTCTTTTTCTTAAAAAAGGAATGAGGAATTATAACTGTTAGCTTAATCTCTAGTTTTGTGATAAATTTGACAGGATGCTGCAGCTTGGTTGGAGTATTTTGAGTCCAAGGCTTTTGAACAGCAAGAAGCTGCTCGAAATGGTACTCGGAAACCTGATGCATCAATAGCTAGCAAAGGCCATTTGAGGTACGGTACGGTAGAATTAATCTTAGCAATGTGGTTCTGAGGCTTCATTGGCTAATTTCTGCATCAGGAAGTACTTCGATCATGCATATTTTATTTAGTCTTTTATTGTGCAACCCTGATATGTTATCGAATTCAAAATTGTGGTTTGTAATTTGAGTATGAAAGGTATCCTCTGAGGTTTCTGTTCATGATTGTCTTTGATACAGTTGTCTCCCGGTGTTCTTATAGCTTCTAGGAACTGCTCAATATGGTTGACTTTTATAAAGAACTGTTTTCTGTACTTTGCCTACAATCTTGGTCTTCTCATATTTTAAAGCAACAATGCTGAGAAGCATAAGAAAATATAGATGACACTGTACAAACAAGGAAACTGCAACAGGAAAAAATTTAATCTGTATGTGGCAGAAGAATAGAGTCAAGAGCCTTTAGCAGACTCAACTATTTTATGTCTCTAAATGTCTATGGTTCATAGAGTGACATATTATCCTATTTTCTTGTCAATATTCGTATGCTTACTTTCAATAAGAAAAATATTGATATGTTTGTACATATTCAGGAATTCATATCATACACTATACTCATTCTTTAATGATTTCCTTTTATTTTTATTGAATTTGTCAGTGTGTCAGATTTGCTTGACTATATTAATCCTAATCATGATGCTAAAGGGAGAGATGCGGCAACAAAGAGAAGGGGCCAGATAACAAAGGTATGCTGCTTGGCTGCATTTACTGGTTTCTGATAAGTTGAACTCATTAGTTTGTAGTTGTCTGATTATTGATTACCGCTGCCACCAGTCTTCTAATATATCCCCTTTGATATAGTTACAAATGTTTGGCTAGTAAAATTTGAGGATTTATCAAATTGTTGGTTGCCTTTGTTTGACTTATACCTCTCAAGGGTATTTTATTATAGATTGACTTTTGACAAATATTCTTAAACTGTATGATCAAGTAAACAAAAAGTATTTGTCATCCGGGTCATTAGATCTCTTTCTCCATTATTCAAGCATTACCTTTGGCTCTAGTTTGTTAGAAGCAGGCAGCCATGCGAACGATCTTTAGTCATAAATCTGGTCAGCTGCACAGTTGTTTTGAAAAATAACGATGAACAAAAAGTGACCTTCATTTTTTTGGCAAAGCCAAATATGGTAGTCAAAGAATTAGGGTTTGGACAAACTTTTGCGTGAACTTTTAACGCAGAAAAGTTAGAAGAAAATAAAGGAAATTGAATTTTTCCATAAGTTAAATTTAGCTTATGCACAAGCTAATTTGTAGTTCTCTCAGAAATTATCTAACTTTTTATTTAACTTATGCATAAGCTAATTTTAACTGCTGAAGTAGTGAATTTTATTTTCTTTTCTATATATTTTTCTCTCCTATAGATATTTTTGGAGAAACTCATACAAACAGGCCTTTAATAATTTGCAAAACATATAGTAATTTCTAAGTATGGTTACAAGTCTAGCTTACTTCTATTATAAAGAAGGATGACCCCCGTTAGAACATATAACTTAGAAATTGTGACAAAGTAAGGTCCAGTTAAATCATGTTCTGACTTTAAATTATTGTGAGAACTGGCTACTTCTGCTGCCTGTTTCCATACATCCACATCTTATGTGGTATAAATAAATATACATGGACATACACACGTGGGTATATAATTAGAGTGGTGATATATAGACCACTCATTTTTTCAACACCCCAACAACACCCTGCTATTATTATTTTTTAGCTTATTTTTGTTTGTTCCTATTTTTAGTCACTTATTTCTGGGTGTCATATTATCCTTTTCCTAGTAATTAATATTTTTACATTTGGCAGGTGAGAGCGACATCCTACCTTAACCTTGGCATGTCAAGTTCTGATGAGTCTTCAAAAGAAATTCCTAAAGAGGCTTCAGATGAAGAGGTACAAATACCTGTAGCAGAAGGTAGTGCAGATTCTGAGCAGGAAAGCAACTCTGGACCTGACTCAGAACATACTATTTTAAAACAAATACCAGACGAAAAGCCACAAATTTATGATGAAATCTTGTCAGAAGCACATGCTGAAGGAGAAGATGGATGGCAACCAGTTCAACGACCAAGATCAACTGGCTTATATGGCCGGAGATTGAAGCAGAGAAGGGCAACACTTGGCAAAGTTTATAGTTATCAAAAGAATGTGGAAGTTGGAACAGAATCTCCTTTTGTACGGAATGCCAGTCCAAATAGTAGGTATTATTTCATGAAGAAGCGGACAATTTCCCATGGAGGTTATACGGATGATCATACAGGAAACATCACCCAAGGCCCTAAATTTGGAAGGAAAGTAGTTAAAGCTGTTACGTACAGGGTCAAATCCATACCCTCAACATCCAAGGCTAGTGCAAATGAGACGTTAGAAACAGGTGACAAGCTGTTTACGTCTCTTTCAGAACCTGATCCAATTGATGTTAATCCAGTTAAGAATTCTATTGTTAGTCTTGGAAAGTCTCCTTCATACAAGGAAGTGGCGTTAGCTCCACCAGGGACAATCTCCAAGTTCCAGGTCTATAATCCTCCAAGTGAGATTTCTGTTAGCAGTGAACATGATAGTGGCAAAGCTGAAGAGGAAGATATTGAAGCTAATAGGGATGCTAATCCAACCCCGGCTGAGGCAAATGATATGAATAAAGAGAAGAACAATAATTCTGTTTCAGATTCTGTTGATGATTCACAGGATGATACCGGAGTTACTACTGAGAAGAAAGAGGAAACTCAGTTAATTGTTGCTGTGCAAGATGATTGTATGAGTGCTGATGGGAAATTAGGAGATGTTGAAGCACAAGGAGCAACCGATAATAGCATATTGATTCAGGCAGTAGATGATCACGTGGACTCTACCAAAAAAGAACTCGATGCAAGTAATTCATCTGGCAGTTTGGAACCCAGTGATAGTACAAATCCCATTTCCCAAGGTGGCGAGGATTTAAGGGTCAATGTGTCATCATCAAATCAGAGTCACACTGGGGGCATCCCATATAAGAAACTGTCCGCATCTGCAGCTCCATTCAACCCATCGCCTGCCATTGCACGTGCTCCACCAATTGCCATAAATATGACTCTTCCTTCTGGTCCTAGTGCAGTTCCTGCAATTGGCCCCTGGCCAGTAAACATGAATGTTCATCCTGGACCTACTACTGTGCTGCCCGCAGTAACCCCCATGTGCTCCTCTCCTCACCATGCATATCCATCGCCTCCAACTACACCAAACATGATGCAACCACTGCCATTTATGTATCCTCCTTACACTCAACCTCAATCAGTGCCACCTAGCAACTTTCCGGTCAGTAGCAATGCCTTTCATGCGAATCATTTTACCTGGCAATGTAATTTGAACCCTGCAGTATCTAAGTTTGGTCCCGGTGCTGTTTGGCCTGGTTGTCATCCCATGGAGTTTCCTCTTCCGTTACCTATTGTGGAACCAATCCCTGATCCCATTTCAGAGTCACAAGTTCTGTGTCATGGTTCTGAAAGTCCAAGTTCAGCTTCAGTTCTTCCTGAGGACATTGATAATGTTGGTGATTCTAATCAATTGGTAAAAACTTTAACATCAGACACGAGTGAAGATGAAGCAGTGAGAGCTGGTTCAGAAAGCCTAAAAGAAAATGATGATATGAATTTACATGGGACTGAAAATTCTGGGAACAAACAAAATCAAAACATTGGTTCAAATGGCAACTCTGGCAGTACTGAAACAAACGTGGATGGCGAGAAAACCTTCAGCATTTTGATTCGGGGGAGAAGAAATCGAAAGCAGACTCTGAGAATGCCAATAAGTTTGCTTACTCGACCTAATGGCTCACAGTCATTTAAGGTTATTTATAACCGTGTAGTTAGAGGAAGTCATGCTTCCAAGTCTATCAATCTCTCGTCTAGTAAAGATTGTACTGCTACTGCTTGATGCACAGTTCTATGTGTTACTGATGAGATTTATCAGAACTATCGTGGATAAAGAAGACCCCTTAATTTCTGCGTAAGAGACGTTTGGTATTTCGACGATTTCTGGAATTCAATTACAAAATACCGTGCAGTATCAGCTTCAATTTTACATCTGCACTATCATTTGCGAGGTTTCTGGGTAAGTTCACTTTCACTTCCATATCTTTCTATCTGCTGGTGAAGCTAACTTTATATATTTGAAATTTGAAGAAACCCTAAATCCTTTTGACCTTAGAAATCATATTTGACTACCTAAATCATTCAAATTCATGAAATATTGCAGATACCTGTCTCTCTTTAGGATGGAGGCTGAAGGCATTTCTTCATCAATAAACTGTACTATCTCACTGCCAACAAATTGAGCTATTTTATTCGTTCCTTTTCCCCAGAAATCAGTTTTATATTTCCATAATGCACTGAAACCCGCTATTTTTTCTTAGATATGGAGTTGCCCGTGGAGCAGCATTCATGCTAATAATCTTGCTCAGGTTCTTCGGAGTCAGTTCCAGGGTGAGGCACCTTCAAGGTGAAAGTTTTGGTTTTCTGTAGTTAGACAATTTTGATATAATGAATTACGGGACTGGTGGATCATTCTAATTATTATTTTTTTTGTTACAACATTACCTTTGGTTTTTGATAATTAATTTTGTTCAATTGTATATTCTTTCTTGATTTCTTGATATTTTGTTAGGTAATGGTTCTTTTATGTTGATTGACATTGGTATTGAATTGCTACAACTGAAATCGTGTGATGGAACACTAATACATCTTATTGATGAAGATCATTATTTAAATACGTAAGTGAAAAAGTTTTAGCTCTATTCTTGAGCTTAGTGTGCCTGTCGATATCTTAGCTCTCAAGTTAACCACTGAATTCCTGATACCCTCGGTGTTCCAAAACTTTTACGTGGAATATGAATATATTTGTCTACAATAAGCCTTATTTTTAATATAAAAAATATGTGGTTTATTGTTTGTTTAAGTGCTTTTTATATACTGAGTAGGGCATTCCTTGTAAAGATTAAATATAATTATTTTAAATAAGGATTTCTGTGGAAACAGATTATTGAAGAGGCTTTTGAGAATTGCCAAACGTTAACGAAAACGATAGTATTAACGTAAGTATTTTTTTACGTGTGCACGTGGGTATGTAGTATGTATACCTGGATATTGCTTTACACCCCTTATACTTACGATAAAATTAGCAATTAATCATTATGGTTTGTTTCAAGTGGTCTTCAAGAATACAAGAAAATTTGGCTTTTAATTTTTTTTTTCATAATGGAATAAATAATCCCTTATTTTCACATTCAATAGTTTTATATTATTTAATAATCAAAATTTAAGATGGTTTAAATAATATTTTTTTTGAGATATTATTTTAAAGAAAAAATTATAATGGAACACAAATTCTAAAGGGAATAATACTTCCGATTTTCTATGACCGACCCGACGAAATTGGGATCCCTAATGATAACGGTTCGACAGAATTGGGATCGGAAAATAACCTTTAAATTATAAGTTGTAATAGATGAAAATATTTAAAACGGGCATTCAGAGGATACATTTAAAATCATTGTCGAATTGTAATACAGCTGGTAATGCGATGAACTCTGTACGTTCCTTTCAAGTTAAATCATTTGCCGGAACATATCTCTTGAAGAAGGTACTAACGAATGTTATCTTTTGTCATTCAACAAAGAACAAAGTATGATTCTTAAATTCCAATACATATATCTGCAGAAGAAGAAAAAGAGGCTACGAATTATAAAATCTAGCTTTAAATAGAAAGCTATTATGAATCGTCATTTACATTCTTGGCAATCTTCAAAAGAAACCCGACGAAGAATGAATAAGAAAACAGAAAGACTTCAATCTGATGAAATTGAGTGAGAATACCAAACAGGGATTGTCCAACTTGGCAAACTCGTAGCTGGTTATGTATGCATTTCCCCCAATATGTACACCAGGAAAAGCACAACCAGAAATGGCACCAAGGAACATGCCAAAAAGAATTCAAATGTATGGGATGATCTAATGGAACAATTCACAAACATTTGTGGGAGTGTAAAACCAGTAGCAATCACATTCCTCCTGCTCCATAAAAGTAGTATAACATAGTTAATATATAGAACTAAAAGTTCTGTTTTTTCAGAGCACCAATTTCACTAAACAGATTATATAAAACGAGGGAAGAAAGAAAGGAAAGAAAGGGCTTGATTACTTGGAAATGTAGCTCCTCCAACAGGGTCTATTTGGAAGTTAGGAGGAAGAGAACGAATCTCTGATCTTTTCAAATAAGCCAATACTTCAAGAATAATCGCTGCAGTAACCATAATACCAAAAAGGAATCCATAACCTATCTTCCAATCACTTCCTGCCCCAGCAGCTTGCATCCCCAACACTATGTTAATGGCCGCAAATATGAGTGCCAACCTTCCAAACCAACTGTGGTACCAATTCCAAATTTTTCGGATCTTGGAATCCTTCTTTGGTCTCAAGATTAATGCAAATATCTGATTTTAGGTTTAAAGTTAGTTCAAATAGTACTTCTCAGAGTTATATAATAAAAGATTAGATATGGGACAGTGACAGACCTGAAGAATACTTAGTACCAGGACAAAGATGCCTATGCCTCTGTGAGCTTGTATATGAGCATGCATTTTGGAATAGAGTTGTAATCCAAGAATGACTGTACTAAGCCCAAATGTGAATCCCACAAACTGAATTATTGCATGGAGATAGAGCCATAAGGGATCCTTGTGCCTGAAATATCTAGCAATAATTGCCCCTACAGGCAGGATCAGACCCCACCCTATTATGCCCAAAATTCCATGCTTCGTCCTCTTCTGATTCAATTCATGGGGTACAGGACTCGTAGAACCTGTCAAAGTATAGTTTATCAGATCAAGTTTCTGCACTCAAAAGGTTATATACATCACAGAATGCCATGCTTCATCATGTAGTTATTATATATCAAAAAGATGTTAAGAATGCCATGCTTCATCATGTAGTTATTATATATCAAAAAGATGTTAAGAAGTGGACTTTAAGTCTATTTCAATCCTGTAAAACCGATTTTTAAGGTGAAATTTGTATAATTTTAAATTGGCCTTATCTATGAAACTTCTAATAAAAGACACTAGTTTAGATCCTTCAGATAAAATAATTTTCCACTTCAATTGCTGAATGTGGTAATTTTGAGTAGTATTGAAATGAAATTTATGTAGAAGGATCTGAGAAGAATTCTATTTGGAATTGGAAGGAAACAAGTATCACTATGTGCAGCAAATTATAAATGACACATCTACTTAAACTACTGTTAACAGTCATGGATAAATGAGTTCAGACCTGCAGAGAAATCAAACACAATTGCTGTTTTGTCTTCATGGGTGGAGAGGTGGTGGTTCTGAGGATATTTGCTACCAAAGGCCAACAAAATTGGCTGTTTCTGAAATGGGGTTGTGGTCTGCAACTGAAATGCCAAATGAATTTCAGCGCCATTAGTGGCCACAGCTGCAGGGACATTATTGAGGGGAAGTTCCCCTTTGTCTATTATCACTTCTGATTGCCTCCTTCCTCGTAGGTAAAATTGCTTTATTTTTCCATGACCATGTTTACTAATCCATCCCACCATTGCACTGGAACCAACCATCATGCCATCTTTGGAAAATCCAATTCCTACCCACCCTATAGTGTAGGGAGCAGATACTATCATAGTTGTGGTATCACCATTCTGGATGTACTGAAATAAAACATCATTACTAAACTTATTAGATTAAAAAGGAACAACAATCTAGTTGAGATAAAATGATTGATATACTTTAAGGTATCAGTTTAACTGAGATATCAGTATTCTAGTATCAGCCTAGCTAAGATATATTGAAGTATCAACCTAACTGAGAGATATCAGTATTCATAGTCATGTCTAACATGAACTTATTTTGAAAAGGGAACAACAACCTAGTCATCCACAAACTAACACGACAAAATTTTGAGCTAGATTCTAGATTTGGCTTGGTTATCCTAGAAACAACAGTTCATAATGTACAAAAGTTCTGTGCTTGCATAACAGATGAGGCCAATCTGAACTAAAACAGAGAGAATTGGTTTCAACAACTGAAGAGAAAAAAAAGAACACGTAAATGGGTAGAATACTAGAAAGGGTAGAACTATAACCCACAAGGCAACAACAAAATTGAACTTACCCTCAATTCAAAGGTATGCCATACTGGAGTGCATATCATGTGGGAGATATTCTGGTACGGTGGAGGGAGGAAAGTTTGATAATTTGTGTTCTTGCAGGTGTTTTCTGTTGCAGCACCACCATTTCCAGTGTCATCAGCCAATGCTGTGATTTTGAAATTCCAGACAAGATTCAGAAGACATAGCCTGACAAAAGATGGCCATATCCGAGTCCAAGATCCACTCTTTGCCATTCATAGACTTGGTTAAGTGAGATCCAAGGGTTGGAGCAATAATGGCTGCAAAATTCAGCAGAAGGAGAGAAATGTGAAGAGAAAGGCTAAGAAAGGAAGGTGAAAGTGAAAGTGAAACGAGAGAGATGTTAGTACCTTGCATTTGAAGATTAATGCTTGGTGGTTGTTGTGGGGTTTAGTGGTTGGTTCTGATAGCTAATCATCACTCCCTTATATTCTTCACTACTCAAAATCACCATAATTTCTCTCTGTCAAAACTTTTTCTGTTAATACCTCACTTCCATATTTATTCATTCTCCAATGTTATGAGTTCAGCTGTTAATACTTTAAACCACAATAATTGAACAAAAAACTCCAACAATTTCCCTTCTAAACAAATGCTATCTGCTTCTTTATACCCAACTAATAGTCTAGCCACTTGAACAAAAAACAAAATATGACAGTTAAAAAAAAAAAACATGTTATTTACAAGAGAAATACCTCATTTTTTTTAATATTTTCTGGATTATTGGTTTAAATTTACTAAAGTTTAAATCTTTACGAGTGTCTTACTTTAATTAAATAATTTTCCCTTGATTTTCAGAGAATTTTATTTAATTATAAGGTACCTGACAAAAAGATTATATTAAAAAAATGTATTATGGTTTACCACTGCTAAGTCAATGATTATGTTTCTGATTTTCCTTTACTAAATAAATTTTGTAGCATATAATGTCTCTATTTGTGTGCAGACAAAACGAGTGGTCAATAATGGTACGCGTGTCAATATTCTTCAATTATCTTTTGTCGTTTCGGTTTTTTGTAAACCACGAATTGTGATATGTGTGTGAGAGGACCCCAAAATTAAATAAGTGAAATTCATGTGCTGCTGGTAATTCATTTCGTCCCTTTTAGTTTAAATAAGTTGTTACAATATTTATTTGAATAAAACAAAATGAATTATTTGTCTGTTATTAGTTAAAATAATATACAAACTTAGCTGTCTAACTTCTTGTTAGAACTCATCATGCTAGTCGTTAAAATTTATTAACTAATCCAACATGTCTGTTAAGATTTCTTAATTTCTTTGCTACTTTTAATAAAAAGAGCACAAAAATAGAAAATGTCAAATGCTTCTCATGACAATAAAGAATCAATGGACAACAAGAGAGCCTTAGTTAAACAAATGCTTCTCTCTCCTTTACTCTATTTTCTCACTTTTTCCTTTTATTAGTATTTGCACTTATTCATATTTGTTAAAATATATAAAAAAAAACTCATTTCTAATTTTTAACAAGGTTTTGTTGTTTTTGTTAAGGTTTTATTACTTATGTAGGAGACATGTGACTCGTTAATTAAAATGACAAAAAAAAATAAAGGATAAAGTAGTAATTGAGTTAATTACGAGCAAATTTTTTTATAATAACTGATATTTGATGAACCTAATTAAATAATATATTTTTTTTATCTTAAATTTATGAAATAAGAGAAGATAAAATAGTGTGTCAAATGAGATCCATTCCCTTTAATATAGGTTTTATGAAGAATAAAGAATTTGAGGTATCATATATTTCTTAAAAATAAGTTTTAAGTCTAACTTAAAATCACAAAACCGGTATATAAGGTGAGATTTGCACCTCACTTATATACTATTAAATTTCTTTATCTCTAGTTGATGTAGAACTTGTTACAGAAATCACAATTTTTTTCTTAAAAAAGTATCTCGAAAGATAGACGGAAAAATAAAATTTAAATTATATTTGATCTTGAGTCTTAAATTTCTTATTTATCTTATTTAAGACTAAGTGTTTGGAGTTGTTTTTTAACAATTAAAGATAAATTTAAAATTACAGATAGATATCATAGGCATAGGAAACAAATGTTGAGAAATTACTATTGATATAGAATTTAGGCACACAATAATTTGCAATTCTATACTTTGCTGCTATATATATGGTTCCTGAATAATGGTGTATGCTATTATTTGGTAGCAGCAGCATGTGAAACAGTGATGTTATTCAACTCCAGAAGCAATCAAGCTGAGGTACTCTATAAATATGTTCTTCACCACTCTCCTCATCAAACTTTGCAATCCATGAACTTTTTCTTCTTTTCTTCACATAATCTTCTCTAACCCCACTTCTCTTATCACTTCCATCATTCATGCAAATCCTTGAAACTTCCATGCCATCTTTTCCTCTTATATGCCATCTTAACCCTTTTTTATCACAAACCACATGCTTTGCCACTACTATCACTGATCTTTTCATACTAACATCTACCAATTTGAGCAACCTTGTGTAGTTCTCATCCCTGCAATCAACTACAAAGAAATCAATGTTGTCATAGAGAGATAGAAGCTTTGAGGGGTCTTCTGTTCTAAATTCTACTTGTTGTTCAAGACCTGAGTTGATGATAACTTGTTTTGATTCATGAAGCAGTGACTTAGGGATAATACACACCAATCTTCCACCACTTTGTCTTGCAGCAACTGCCAGAGCTATGGTATATAGCGACACACAACAACTCACTTCCACTATCACTTTCGCTTTCATTCCTGCTGCTAATGCTGATATAAGTTCATTGTTTCCAGGATTTTTTTCAACTCTCCAATTCCCATCTTTTCTTTTTTGATTCTCGCACTGTCAAATTATCACACATAATACTCCTCAAAATCTTTTAATACATTCTGCTAAAGTTATTTTATAAAATTTTAACTTTTACAAAACTATCTTGTAATATAATATTTAAATTTTTTTTATATAATATAAATTGCTGCGAATCTCAATATGTAACCTTTGTATCATTTCAAGAACTAAAATCTTTTTAAAATTGCTGTGAATAATCCAAGTTAAATTAACATCCTTTGTTTGTTAGACAGTGATGACAAAGGATGTTAATTCATAAATTTAATGTCTTAAAAATTTAGATTAAAATTGATATAAATTTTTATTTTCCTGGATCATACTATACACATAAAGAACCCCCTGAAAATAAACCATAAAAAAATACTTATGCTTCAAAATTAGAGATTTTACTGATCAAACCAACGAACAAAAGTTAAGACAAATCCGTTACCCAAAATAAAGGATTATTCTATGTTTTTTTGTTATTATATATATTTGCTACTCCTGAGTGAAATTTCTTCTCAAGATTGATCTACATCCATCTGAGAACAATATAATTTATATGAACATTAACAAATAGAAGCAAGTAATTCATAATCCCTTATAGATATTTAATTCAAACAATGGAAAATGAACAATGAAACAGCATATTGCTACAGAACTTAAAAAAAATGTTATATATAATATTTTAGATCATTATGTCTCAACTAATCTTTACACAATATATGTAAAACTAAGATTCTTATTAATGATATTCATTATTCATCTTTCGTGTGTAGATTGATCGAGAACAAATAATTCCTCAGTTGGTTGTTTTACACAATTTTTTGATAAAAAAGACAAGGAAAAGAATTGTGAAGCACATTGGATAGACCAGAAGACAAGACCACCTTGATTGAATTGATTCATAAAATAAAAAAAATAAAAAAAGAGAGATGAATATATATGTACCAGTTGAAGGGTATCAAGGTATGCCATTGAAGCAGATTTTGAAGACCATTCCATCATGAAAACCAAAAAAGATAATCTACAAAAAAAAGGTATATTATTGCGCAGAAACTATTCACAAGTGAAACTTATGAATAGTTGATTAAGGTAATAAGGATATAAGAAAGTGATGCAAACGAGGTCGAGAAGCTCGGAAACTCGTTTGCTTGATGTGGTTTTGTTGTTTTGGTTTTGGTTTTGTATAATGTTAATGTTATTTTTTGTGGCTGTGGGAGTTATTTTTATATATGGAAATAGAAGAGAAAAGAAGTGGTCAAAGCGTGGAACAATACAACGTAGGGAAGGGAGTTTCAGTTGCAACTTCCATGCATTTATTTTAAAGGAGAAAAAATATTTTGACTACTAAATTTTGATACTTTCTTTTATAACATGAAATGTGATATTTTAAGTGATTTTAAAATATTAAGAATGAAAAACCACTTAGAAAATGTCACGTAAAATTATAAGAAAAAGTTGTCAAAATTTAATAATAAAAAAACATTTTCATTTTAAAATTTGTGAATCTAAACCAACATATTTTCACTCGGTGCATCACTTCCTTTATCACTTTCAATATGTCATGTAATTTTTGTACTCAGAAAATATAAATAATTAGGACAAAGAAATAAGATTATTTATTATTATTCTTATTACTATTAATATTATTATAACAACTTTAATCAAACTAATCCTTAAACATTAATGAACAAAAAAAGAACTATTAAAAGTGGATACTGATTTTTTGTTTTTTTGCTAAAATTTAGTTGTTAGTAAAGTTAACGTATATTACACCAGTACTATGTTAATCCTAAAAATAAAGATAGAAAGAAACTTGATATTAATTAATATATAACGTAATCTCTAGTACTATTAAATCAATTTTTATGTGCAAATGTACATGATTCACCTTATTACTATTATCTTACGCATTATTAATCTTAATCTGGTCTATGTTATATTCTTAATTCGGTTCCCTGCATACACAAGGGTCAAATAAAGAATGCATGAGAGATAAAAGGTAGCTGAGAATAAATCAATAACGTTTATGAAGCCCACTTTACTAATTTTTTTATGTGTAGAAAAAAATCATTATATATGTAAGAAATAAATCAGAGGTTTAACCTATTTTTTTATACATACCGAATAAATATATTTACGATAAATTAAGGATACAAAAATAATAAGAAAGTTTTAAAATAAGTCATTATGTCTTATAATTAGCAGCGTAAAAAAATACTTTTTACTCATTATTTTAAATTGTTGTTTTACTACAATCTACTTAAAAATCATCAAGGGGATGTAGCTCATATGGTAGAGCGCTCGCTTCGCATGCGAGAGGCACGGGGTTCGATTCCCCGCATCTCCACTTTTATGATATTTTACCCTTTTAATTTTTCTGCTTTATGAAACCTTCCAAAATATAAAAAAGCTTATTGGGTCTGTTACTTGAAAAAAAAAACACTTATAAGTTCTGTTACTTGATATTGGGTCTGTTACTTGAAAAAAAAAAAAAACTTATAGGTTCTGTTACTTGAAAAAAAAAACATAGATTAGTGTCAAATGGATAATTAGAATAAAATAAATCAAAAAAAGAAATGATTTTGAAAAACAAAAACTCCATTGACTGAACTGGCTTTAGTTTTTGCTAAGTGGTTCGTTTCCATAAGTCTTTTTTTTTTTTTTTTTTTTTTAAGTTTTAATTGTTCAAATGTTTTTGTTTTTTTATTATTTTTTTTTTAATTTATTTATTCTTTTTTTCTGTTTTTTTTTTTTTTTAATCATTCTAAAAAACTTACGAGTCTCTCTCTTAGCATGGTATTCCTCTATAAAATGATTAATTTCTTTTTTTAG
>Ga0099822_1003188_pt1 | contig 20935 bp, 8 predicted proteins | sample CowpeawhiteBW_FD_76839 | JGI IMG/M metagenome (GOLD analysis project Ga0099822, IMG submission 76839) | Root nodule microbial communities of legume samples collected from California USA - Cow pea white BW | ecosystem: Host-associated > Plants > Roots > Nodule | place: USA: California | collected...
TATATTTATATATATGTATATATATATATATATATATATATATATATATATATATATATATATGTTGTCTAACTGTTAGCTCACCCTATCTGCTTGTGTTTGGCGATGATTGTGTACGCGGTACATAGGAGCAAATGATGTTGCAGGTGGATCTGGTGAGGCATAAAGACAGAGCGTGGGCTAGCTTGGGGGACTTTTCTATGGAGTTGTTTTGTAACACCCCTGGATCCTCTTGGGCTTACCAAGCATCCCACCTGCCACCCTCAAACCGGTTGTGTTAGGTCCGCAGCCCAATACACCCCAACCCATCACCTCTAGCACCAACTTGCAGGTGGGTTGTTCCCAGGGAGGATCGAACCCCAGACTTGAGCTTTACTATGACTAATCTACATAGTTCTTGCTTTTAATTGAGAATTTACTTTGGTTAATAGTGAGAGCGCCAACAAATTAATTGAGAATTTACATTGATTAATTGGCAAATCTACAACAATATCTAATTGAGCAATAATCTTTAGATAACCGATGATGAATCCTATTTTGAAAAGGCAATGGAATCAATCTATTTTTCTTACTATTGTTTTTATTTCTTTTTATCATTTAAATTTTATTTCTTTCTTTGTTATCTTAATCCTCTTATATTTTTTATTTTATTTTATTTGACTAACTCTTTTGTATAGTTTTTTATAAGAGCTAATTTGTTAGAAATCAATTTGGTGTTTGTTGGGAGGCGACCTAAGGTTAACTTTACCCTTTCTATTTTGTTGACTATTTTCTAAACAATACCGGAGTTGTTATAGATAAATAGTATTAATTTGATCGCGTCAACGACAACATTATCAAATTTGGTGTCGTTGTTGGGGAACACAGTTAGAATTTTTATCATTTTAGTTCTTATTTTTTTTATTATTTTGTTTTTATTTTATTTTTGTTTATTACTAACATCTTTTTCTCAATTTTCTTTTTCTAAAATTTATTTTATTTTCTTTAGTTATTTTTATTTTTTAAAAAGCATAATTTTTGTTTGAGGAATTTCGTTGAGAAATTGGTGAAACTAGTTGGGGAACACTTTGGCTAAGGAAAGCTAAGATACTTAAGTTGTGCATTTTGACACACAAGTTCAATAAACCCAATTATCAGAATTGTTAATTAAGACATCCTTTTAAACACAAAATTTCAATTAAATACATATAATTAAACATTAAATGAGTGCATAAATATGAACTCATACAAATAAAACTCCACTCTTGATAGTTGCTCGCTTTGGATAATTTAGTTTAGTTCAAATAATGGAACCATTTTCCAATCTCATTCAATATCTATGATTAAGTACAAAGGTTCCTTATCAATTTAAGAATCAAGCACAAAACTAAATCAAATGGAAAACATAAACATTTGAATATGATTGCATAAATAAGAAGAAAGTACAAAGAAGTCATTATTCCATTCAATTCCAACATAAAGAAGCTTAACTACTCATGATGAGTAGGATATTACTATATAAACCCATTAACAACAGATAGCAAAATGTTTACAATATGGAACTATACCTAATATAGCCTTCTAGCACTCAATGTCTGCAACATTACATCTACCCTTTATTTCAAGAGTCATCCTAGTATGTCCTCTTTAAAACCTTTGCACTCAAAGTTTGCTTGCTCTGCTCAATTGATGGCATTTCCTTGTATGTAGGGTTTCCTTTATGCTAAACCTCTTTACAATGCTCTTAAGAAATTCTTTACCTCCCCTAGAGAATTTCTTTTGGTGTTAAGCCTCTTTTCAAAACCCTCTAGAGCTTATCTAGCTTTAACTTCCTTCATCTAAGGATTTCTTCATTTGTCTAAGTCAAATTGAGCCCAACTCTAAACAAGTTGGGCTCACCTCGGGCCTAGTTAAGCTAGGCTTATCTTAGGCCAAATTAAGTTAGACCTACTTTGGACCGAGTAAGGTCAGACCCACCTCGAGTAGAGTAAGTTTGGGCCCACATAAGCCAAGTCAGTTGACCTCAGCTTTAGGCAACTATAATCAGGCCCACCTCATGCTAAGTTAAGTTTGACCCACCTTTGGTTGAGCCATGTCAAACCCACCTTTGGATGTCACACCCTCCTTTGGAAGAATCATGTTAGACCCACTTTTGGCATAGTCATGTTAGGTCCACCTCTGCTAGAGTCATGTCAGGCCTACCTCCAATAAACTAATGTCAGGCCCACATTCACCTGAGTCAAGTCGGGCCCAAGTCGAGTCAAGTCCACCTTGGTTTGAGTCAAGTTGGGTACTCACCATGCTACGTTGAGCCAAGTCAGCTCATGTCTAAGTTTGAATTTATTCGGACAGGCCAAAGGATCAAAATGAGTCGGCCCGAGACAAAGGCACGTTGAGTTAGCCGGGGTTAAAGAACTGAGTTGACTTGGTCTGGGCCAAAGAATCGAGGTGAGTGAGCCTAAGTTGAAGGTCAAGACAAGTCGGGTAAAATAAAAGTTTACAAAATTATTCAAAACCATAAATAATAAAATCTCTGATAAAGTTTTTCCCCACGTTAGCCCCGCTCCGAGTCTATGCCTCACTAGTACCACCTGCAACATCATCTAACTCCCATGTAACGTAATACACTATCATCGCCAAACACAAGTAGATAGGGTGAGCTATCAGTAACATATAATAATTCAAATATATATAAACATACACTCATCAAAGGATCTCTATCCTTTGATCAAAGCCACATGGCCACCACCATGTTATCCATGATCTACGTCTTTATATGAATACCTAAAGATACCCTTGTTGCCACACCTACAAGCCACAACTTATAGAACACGTGCGGGAACCTGCTACGGACCACACTCTGTAAAGCCAGGTGGAGTTCCCAATACAAACATATTTCCTAGTCCCAAGACTACCAAACTCGTCGACTAACTACCAAGAAGGGAAAGCTTATGGACCCATTCGTACAAGTCACAACTAAAGGATTCCTCATTTTCATCCACCATCCCGAGCCACAACTCAAGAGATTTCATTCCAAGCCACAACTCAAGGAATGCCACATGTTTTCCCTCTATCATGAGCCACAACTCAAGAGATGTCATTCCGATCCACAACTCAAGGAATGCCACATGTTTTCCCTCTATCCCGAGCCACAACTCAAGGGAGACATTTCGAGCCACAACTCAAGGCACACTCCAGCAAGTCGTTCTTTAAGGTATCACCAAAGCCTTGTAGACCACACCCAACCAAAGCAAACAAATCACAAGTCCTGATTCAGCATTATCGGCTAGCATTACTCCAGAGCCGCCAAGCGAAACTCAGTTACAGACCGCCTGACAAAACAACTCTACCACAAGACGCCTCACGCCTCTAGAGCCTCTGATCCTACAACTATTGTCTGGCGAAACAAATCCCGTCGCCTAGCAATTCCAACCTCACCGTCAAACGCTACACCAGTACAGTGAAACTTACTAGTTTTTCTCTATAGTCCAGTTTTCCCAATACATGTGAGTCCTACAACAATATCCCAACATCTATAACAACCTTATATACTATCACAACTACATTCATATACATGTTGGAAGCTTCTCGACTCTAACCCATATCATTACCGAATTTAATCACACAACCATTCCTCTTCAAAAGACTCTAGAACAGTAGAAATTTTGTTTATGTTTTCCCTAATCAGTTCTATACCACACAGTATCTCCCACCTCTAAGTCCCTATATGCATAGTCTCTTGTTTCTCTATGAATGCATCTCCATATTAATCAATGCAATATCTACCTAAGCCATTGAACGTATACCAAACATACTCAGGCTTCCCATTCTAGTAACATTTAGACTTCCCTCTAGCTAATAACTAACCTTTTCTTCTCAATCCATGCTTACAAGTTTCAAGTTTACCCATTTAAATTTCTCATTATATTTATTAACTCTTGTCGCAACCGGGATCGCGATGGATGACGAACCATAAAAGAAAATGGATTTAAAAAGATATTTGGACTCGTCACCATAGTTATTCTGGAAAACTACGGAAAACCATAAAAATAAAACAAGTCTGCGAAAAAACCAGATTTTAGATTCGAGAGTCAGTTACGCGTAGGGAAGATGTTAGCACCCTACAGCGCCCACCCGAGGGCGGTACCTTTAATTAAAAATGCAAAGTCGATGTGATTTTCAAAAATGTTATTTTCCCCCAAAAATAATAAGGCAAAAATGCTAAAAAGAAACAAAAGTATTTTTTTTTTATTTTTTGGGCCTGACAAGGATTGACCTTGGTCCTACGTATTCTCATTAAAAATGAGAAATCAGGGTTATGTAGTTCATTACAAGATATATGGAAAACAAAGAAAATGATTTGATTTTTTTAGAGGTGAACCTGACAAGGACTGGCCTTGCTCCTACGTATCTCACAATGGAGAATCAAGGATCACGTAGTTCTTAAAAGAAATGTTTGTTGGGAAATGTTGATATTTTGTATTTTTAAAATTTTTGTATTTTTTGGTGTTTTTGAGATTATTTGAAAAATGGTGTCACACGACGCGGACGGCCGGACAAACACCACAAGAAAAGAAATTTTTTTTGGGATTTTTAGAAAATAAGTGTCACACGGTGCGAGTGACCGGACAGACACAATAAAGTGAAAGAGAACATTTTTATTTTTTAGATTTTTTTTATTTTTTTTGCAATTTTTGATGATTTTCAAATATATTTGTTTTTGTTTTTGTTTTAAATAAAATAAATAAATAAAAGGATGAAATTATTTAAGAAGGATAAAAGTGGAAAACAAAATATAGGGGTACATGAGTAATTAGTAGGAGGTACATGAAGGTATGAATGGGGATTACCAAAATCTTGCAGTATATTTGAATCACGACTCCTACAGATAAAATGCAGCAAACATAATAATGTCATATTCGTTCATGGCTTTCAAGATTGGAAATGAAACATATCATACCTAACACACCTGCAACATGCTCACTCAAGTATTAGAGGTGCCACACCTCTTGGGGCTCCTTGGCTTGCTGATGGTCTTGAGTCTTTGTTCTCCTTGTTCCAGCTGCTTGTTACTCTTTTCCTCCTTTTTTGCCTTCCCTTCCCCTCTGTTGTCTTATCCTCCTCTTTTTTTTTCTCCTTTTCCAACCGTTTGTAATCCCCTTTTCTTCTCCCCTCCTTTTGAATCCTCGATCCATGGGAACATAAGCCCTCCAACAAAAGGGAGGTTGCCTTGTCATATTATTACTTCCTGCACCTCAGCCACCCTATGATATTAGAGACAGTTTCCATCTTCGTATACAAACTAACTACAACATAGACTGCACAACTAATCATTACCCAAATAAAGAAATGGTAGAATGACGAATGCAAGTAGGGCTTGATGGCGGGTGCAGGCACCTTGACCTCTTTCAAAATCACTTAGACCATTCATTAAACCTTTTTTTATCACTTTTTTTTTTTAAAAAAAACGACTAAATAAAAAGGAATAAGATAAAAATAAGCTAAAATGAAATAAAAGTACACTAAAATATATTAAACCCAAACATAAAATAAAACAAAGCAAAATAAAAACGAAACCAAATAAAAAGAATGAATAAAAAAGAAATGAAATAAGACAAAAAAATAAAATAAAAAAGTTAAAATGGATATAAAAATGATATAAGATAATAACAATAATAATAGTAATAAAATAAAATGAAGTAAAATAAAAACCACAAAATAAAAGTAAAACGAACAAAAACAAAACAAAAACAAGATGAAAATAAAGTTGAAATAAGATAAAAAGTAAAAATTGAAATATATATTTATGCTTAATTAAATATTTATTTTTTTGTATTTTTTTAACTTTCTTCCTAATTATTATCTAGGTAAAAAAAAACTTTTTTTTACCCGGACGAAATTGAGTGTTGACAACTCTCACTTCTCATACCACAAGTCTCTTATGATATTTTCCCTGTATGACCTAAATAATTACCTAGAATCACAATTCCACCTTAATTTGCGTCACCCAAACCTCACTGCACCTACTGCCGCGTTGATGCCTGGCAGCAAACTTGGTACCGTTAGGCAGTGCATTCAAACCTTGATTTCTCCAGAGTTCATCAACACCTGCACGAACCCAAACCCAGAACACCTTACCTTTTACCATTTCTTCTTCAATAGGATAATCTAATCCATTTTTCAACATGTGGCTACATTCAATTCTTACTACTAGATTATCAATCCTCTGTCATCATAATTTCAACTACAATTAACCCCAAATTCACCAAAAAAACCATAAAGCTTCATACCAATTTAGTCCAATTAATTCTGATTACTTGTTATTTCTCACCACATTAGTATCCAACTTTCCATTCTCAAATAATAATATCTTTCCCTTCGATCAAAGTTGCTCAACAACTACCACAACATAAAAAATGAGCAACTTGGCTCGTGTCGCCTAGCGGTTACTCATCACCGCCATGCAGTTCATACAATATCAACAGTTCATGCATTACATGAATGTATAAAAATACAATATAAAACAAACTCAGCTCCCCTAACCTGGATTCCTAGCTTAAAATTGGTAGTTCTTGAGCTTCTTCCTTGATCAAGAATGGCCCCTTTAGTGCTTGCTCAATTCAACTCTCCTTCTTCTCAATTAGAACCATTTATGGTATGGAAACCTCTCCTCTCAGTTCTAACCAACAACAACCTTCAAACCTCTCTCTTTTCCCCTTAATTGCTCCAATTACTAAGCCTTAATGATGGTTAATGGAAAGAAAAACTAAACTCACTTTAATGGTGATTGTAATTGCCATTGCCAGCTAGGGTTTCTGGCCTTTCACATTCATGCCAAAATGAATTTTGGCAAAAAGAAAGTTTAATTTGTCTCTATCAAGGTTCAAACTCACACCCATTCCAATGTCAAGTCAATGCACAACCAATTTAACTAATTCATGTTTCGTGATAATTCCTATAAATTTAGGATTATATTATCACTCATCATGATCAAGCATATTTTTAAAATAATAAACACTTAAAATAACACCCAATTAGCATACATAGGACACAAACCCAATTCCTTTCGACATGACCAAGTACTCTCAACCACTTGAACTAGTACTTTTCCACGTCATACAAGCCAACATTAATTGCCATTAATTACTCGTTTGTTCTCATAATTAAAAAAGAAATGTCTCTAATTTTTATATTAAAAAAATCCACATTCAGTCTTTATATTATATCTACGAAAGATCCATATCTAAAAATATCTACAAAAAATAAAATTATATTGAAAGAAGTTATTTTTAGATATAAAAACTAAAAAATAAAACTATAAAAATTAAATGACTTATTTAATCTTATTAACATATTTTAACCATAATTTGTTATGTTATCTTTCATCGATTTCAATAGGGGTGGGCAAAAAATATAATTATCTTGATCTGATCTACTTTTGCTGTGATCCAATCCATTTTATTTAAAGTCCAATCCATTTAAAATCCATTTTAATGGATCTGAATTTCAATCTAATCTATATTTTATATATTTTATGAATTGGATTCCATTCTCTAAATCAAGATTTTCAAATATGGATAATCCAACTCAAACAAGTTGTGCTCGACAACCTATACGGACTGGGCAGGTCTGACGACCTTGATGGGTCGGGCAGGCTCGGTGACTCGGAAAGGCTGAGTCGGCCCAACGACCTAGATAGGCTAAGTTGACCCGATCCTCAGACAGGTTGAGTCGGCCTGACGACTCGTACAGACCGGGCAGGGTCGACGACCCTAACGGGTCAGGTGGGCTCGATGACCCGACTGTGTGAGGTCAGGTGGCACGAGGAATAGACCTGTCGACACTGAGCCGACGACAAAAAGTTTAATAATATATTTTAAAAAATAATATATTTTTCATGTTTAAGAAGAAAGTTGATGGGCGGACCTTGACCCATAGGGTTTTTGTATGGTTTTTGGTCTTGTGGACTTCATTAATGGAGGGCTTTTTTGTCCTGTGGGCCTTTTTGACCCTAGTCCACGTAAGGGTTGAGCCAAATTGACAACTCTAACCAAATTTAAAAAAAATCAATTTAAATTTCTTTCACAAAAATTGGATTCTATATTTTGAATTTGATCCAAATATTTGGACTGGATTTAAATTTTGATCCAAATATTTGGATTTTGATTTTAAAATATTCAAACTAATTTTGCTGAAAAAATAGATTTGGATAAAAAATTTAACCAATTATTTAGATATAAAATAGATGTGATTCGAATCATTCAATATTCAATCCGTAAACACCCTAAATTTCAATAAGAACTATCATTCCTTAATTATTGCCATAAATGTAAGAGTGGAATGAAAAGTTAGAAGTATGTTTTGGCATTGTTCTTGATTATCCTTTGTTGATTAGGCTGGTTGCAATTATCTTCCACAGTATAGCAGATTAAAAAGGACCAGAGGGACAATATTTGATAATTACCTGCCATATTCTCTGTACGGAGTTCTGGAGTTAATAGCAAGTTGCATCATGATTGAGGGCCCGTGTATACATATAAATGGACAAAGAACAATTTCTCTATGATATGACACATTGAGGCAAATCTTAAAAGCGATGGAGAACAATTGCTCTATGATATTGAGGCAAATCTTAAAAGTGATGGAGAAGGATCCTGCTAACACTAGGAATTTTGGATTCAGTTGTGTTGCACTTTTGGATATTTTCATAGAATGCTGTTATTAATCAATTGTCTACTAGCAGGTAGCAAGTAGTAATTTGAGGCATAGTTAATAGAGAATTGATGGGTTTTTTATGACTATTAGTCTACAAAACCAAACCAGGAAATGTTAACATTTTTTTTCAGAAAAAAATTGCATATGCAGAAATTGATCTGAACTGAAGATTTGCCCCATTTATTTTGATCCATGTGCTCCTTCTCCCTTCTCTTTTCCAAAGTGTTTATCCATGTGGGAAATATATTATGCATAACAATAACTTGTTTATTCATGGGTTGCTTTCTTGAACAACTTACATGCTCTGTACAATATACATCTACTAGTACATTTTAACAAACCTAATCAACTGCATAAATCAAAAAGGAACTATCTCTCACATCCAAACTCTACTTCCATGATACTCTCTCTAACATGAAAACAGTATTACCAGACAAATAATGCAGTAAAAGAGCTTCAAAAAGAGAACATATGAGTTTTTTTTTTTTTTTCATTTATTTTCTTGAAATTTGTATGTATACACAAGTGACCAAGCTCTAGGGCTACTTGTGTAAGCTTGTTCTTTTAATTACCACACAAGGTGATGTCCCTCTTGGATGGTCTGAAAGTTAAAGCATTGAAGCTGTATATGCAGAGATTCGCTTTTCTTGCTTTGATAGCAATCACATTAGAAGTGGTTCTGTAGCCAGGAACATTGCAAGCAGAGGATGAGCTACCTATTAAGCTTGCTTGGCATGAAGACACAACTGCAGAATCTTCTGCACATTTCACACCATCCACTGAAGGAATTTCCAGCTTGTACATCCCATACTTGTTCGTAGTTCTGTTAACTGAAAGTGAAATCTGTTCTGCAGTTTTCTCTGAGAGTGCTTTGAACATGCAGTCTACTTTTACCTCAGCACCTGCATGGACATAATTATCAAGAAAAAAGAGTGTAAGATGCACCCCTATTTGAACTCTTTCTGTTTTAGGGAGAGTAATTGTTTTCTCAACACAAAAGGAAAGCAGTTCTTTCTTTCTTTAGTACCAAAAAACATATTTTTGAGTTCATCTTTCAGACAGAATCCAACATATGGAGACACTACTAAACACTAAACATAAACAGCACTTTTGAGGAAGATTCAAGTCATAATTTATCACATTGCAAGAAACTAACCATTTCGTACATTCAAATACTCGTTCATATGCACATTCCAACTTAAAACACTACACACAAAGCATTCTACTAGAGGTTTATTGAGAGTTATCACCTGGCAAAAAGTAGCTGTGTCCGGAAAAGCTGTTGTTGGAGCAGAAATCACAATAAACAAAGCCCATCACACTGATTTGTGAGATGGGGAACCTGGTTTTCCCTGAAAGCTTGGGTTTTGCAGGCTCAACTTCCAAAAACTGAGTGAACAAAGGCAAAAGGAGCAAGAGGGTCATGGGATTCATGGCCAAGTTTGGAAAAAAAAAATGGTGGGAAGCGTCCGAATGTGATCTTTATGAGCAGCAGGAGGTAGAACTTCGGTTTTCTTTCAGAGCATTAGCATTTAGCTGCTAGTAGAAGATGATGAATTCTAGGGGTGTGGATAAAGAGGAGCAGTGGTTAGTGGAGAAGCAACTCCAAGCAAAAAGTTGAAAATAATTTTATCTTTTTTTCACAAGAAACAAAGACATGTGAATGTTGTTTGGCAAGACATGGAGTTCATGAGTAGGAGAGAGAAGTGGTGGTAGATTCTTTTGTTGGAGAAGAACAAGATAGCTTCTATTGGGGAAGTTGAGAAATGGGGTTTCCTTTAAATAGAGATATACCACTCGGGAAAATGCAACCATAGGCACATAAAAAAGGGTTGTGTAGTATCAACGAAGGGTTATAAGTTGTCACGGTTCTCTTTACTTTCTTATACATAAAATGGTACTAACAGTTACAGCACTTAGCAGAGTGGTTTAGATTCTGTCACATGATATTTCTGTTCAATAAAATATCAGTTCTTAATTAAAACCCAAAAGAGAAAAAAACATATTATAAAGAAAAAGGAGACGTAAGATTTTGATGACAGATTTCTCTGGAGAAAATCTCTATTTATTTCCTTTTTGGAAAGTTAATGTATTAAGCATATTATGATGGGTGACTCATTTATTGAGTTGATTAATATGAATAGCAATACCTTGTGAGCATGTGACTATGGCTGACATGACATAAAAGGGTAAGGCATTGAAGAAAAGCGTGAAACATTGGGGAGGGGTAGGAGCATTGATGTCGTTCATGTGAACTTCAGAACAGAGAAAGGGTCAATTCAGAGAATGCATCACTAGGTGAGATTGCAACTACTGGTCCCATGATAAAATTAAATGGTTACACTTACACAGTACAAACCTTGAGTTTTGCAACACTGCAAACAAAACAGTGTTTCCCTCTTTTTTCATAATGGTTTCAATCTTTGTTTGGTTAAACATTAAAAATTGAAAGGGTGGTTGGTTGAGTTGAAAATGAGTTAACCTAAAATATAACTTATTTGCCTACACAAGTCCCTAGTAAGATAATCTCTGTAAATTTATATTGCTTGCGTTAAAAGAAGGATAAGTATGTTGATGAAGTTGATCAACTTCATGACATGATCTGAAGTTGCTTGAAGATTTTGTTGACATTGCATTAAATGTTATATAACTTTAGTGACTAAATGTGGGATTCATTTGTATATAGAAATTTTATATCTATGTTTAAGAAGCATAAGTCATCATAGCTTCTATACAAAATATTAGATCATTTTCAAAAATTATTTAAAAACGTTTTATGAACAAATTATTCGATTGACTCTTGTAATAAGTGATTATTAAAAATTGGATAATGGCTTAATTATCATTTTGGTCCCCTAATTTGTTGGGTTGGTTCATTTTGGTCTCCTTATTATTTTTTGGTTCAATTTGGTCTTCTAATTCTTTAAAATGTTCAATTTGGTCCCTGCCGTTAAGTTAATGTTAACATCGTCTCCGTACATGCCACGTGTCATTTTGTGGAATTTTCAATTTTTTTTATTTTTTTATAAATTTTTCAATTAGTGGTCATGTAAAATTTAGTGTCAGGTCTGCAACAGATTTGGTCACATTGTTGCTCATTGTTATCACCACTTTGACCCTAATTATATTGTTCCCCGTTATACTCCCTACTCTAATATACACCCAACACAACATTATGAACATCATGGACCTTCTTCTTAGACATGTCCTTTATGAAATTCATTGACACCACCCTGTAAACATACCATGCCTCATCCACAACCCCATGCCTATGTTACTCAATTCACCTTCAATTTGTCTATTGCTCAACAATCTCAAAACTTGATCTTTGTTGCATTACAAGCTTTAAATAAAGTCCTAATGGTTCTTGCGTTATGATTGATTATAAGTAGTGGATGTTAGAGGCTTTCCAAGAGTATGCTCAGTGATACACTTACCATATATGCATGAGAGAATTAGAGAAACATTCTCTTGTGAGGCTTTAATTTTGATTTAAGCTGAGTTTTAATTGAATGTTGTTTAACTTAACATGTTTGATGTGTTTTTGACAGCTATGAGGTATGGAAGCTACTTTTGGTGGTTGGTTTGTGAAAAAAATAAGATCAGCTAGTTGGTAGATGATGTTTCAATGCTGTTGAGATGTCTTTAGTTGTTGTTTTCTTGTTTCTTTGCCTAGTAGTGCAAACCTCCAAGTGTAGGGGTGTGTTAAGTGATAAATTAGGCACAATTCTAGTAGTTTGAAGCTCTTCTTTTGGAGGTTTTCTTTTCCTTATTTTTTGTTTTTAGAGTATTTTCATTCTTTCTTCTAAAAATCCTTGTTTTAGTGAACATGTGTTAAAAAGGGTGTTTTTAGAGTGAATTCTAGTTTAAGGGGTTTTGATCTTAAGACTACTTTAGTATCGTGTTGTTTTGACTCTATCTTTGATTTAACCTTCTTGACTTGACTAATTTGAGCTTTAATTGTTTTGTCCAACAAGCTTAAGATGAGATTTAAAGACATGAAGCCTAGAAAGTTGGCAAAGTAAAAGAATAAAAACAGCCAAAAGCAAAGTTTAAAGTGTCAACATCACCAATCCAAGATGGTAGCAAGGATGGACAAAGCATCAAGCTGACTTGCATGGATTCATGGAATGAGTAGCAAGAAGTTAGAGAAGTCAAGAAGAAGTTAAAGAGGAGTTATGTTAGTTACCTAGGAGACCATGTAAGTAGAAATACATTGTATAAATATGTTTTCAGAATTTGTCTTCTAGAAGTCTAAGTTGGTTCATGTATTTATTTTCTTTAAATAGGATATAATAAGTAGAATAAAAACAAAACCAACACACACACACAGACATACACACACGCGCGCGCGCGTGCATAAAACTTAATTCAAAGTTTTAGTTTTAGTTTTTTGGGAGTCTTTGAGGTGTTGTTGCTCGAAGGAGGGAGGGGAACTAGACTACAATGTGAGCAAGTTTGCTAGCCATCCCATAGTGATTGAACTCTTTTCTTGTATTTAGATTTCAGCTTTCAATTCAATGCCAAATTTTCATTTCTCTTCTTTGTTCTTTGTTTGATTTTACTACTTTTGAGTGGATTCTATTTTTCCATTTGTCTTTTATTCAATTTACAATTCATGTTCTGGGTTTTCTGCATTTTACAGATTCTAGTTCTAGTTTTACAAGTTTTAAACCCATTTTTACAGATTTTCGGTGCAACACAAATTTCATGTTATTAATCATTGTTTTTTCTATGATTTGTTGTCTTCTAATTTTATTTAGATATTTTTTTATGTTTCTTGACTTTTTATAATTTTCCTTTATGAATTCTTGCAATTCAAAGATTCAAAAATTTGGTCAAACCCATTTTCAGTTTTGCTATCAAAACTTGGTTCATGATCCTTGATTCATAGATTCCAACTTTTATCTTTTTCTTGATTTGATTTCTACATTCAGGATCAATGTTTCTAGTGGTTCTACACTAGTGGTTCTTAATGAATTCATTGGTATTAAAAGCTTAAAACAATTAATCAACACATGTTCTTCAAGCTTCCACCAAGCAAAAATGTTTCCAATATCAAGCAAGATCTTCAATCAATAGTTGCACACTATGTATTCTAGAGAGAGAGTTTTCAAAATTCGTATTACTATTTTTCACGTTCAAAAATCTCAATTTGTTACTCATCTCTCTTAAAAACCAGCTTATATAGCTTGATCATAAGTGAATTCAACAAGTTGATTTGTCCGTACAATCTGTTGATTTCACTTGACTTAAGTGAAATTAGTCGATTGAATAACAATTCAACTCATTGAATACATTCAAACCAAAACTATATGCAGCAGACATTTTTACCTGTTAAAAACCTAAGATAAAACGACATCTAACCTATGTCATATAGTATACGAATACAATACAACATTCAAGCTTCTTTATCTTCATGTCATTTCCAGATTCAACTAACTAGAAGCTCGATCATCAACAAATATTTATCAATTATTCATCAACCTCATATGATCTCATACACATGCTTCATCAAATTCATACACCAAGGTCACTTGTGCTAACACTCTCCAAATGGTAGGTTGTATATCTCGAAGGATGTTGTGTTTAACGAGTCGACATATTCTTTTCGTGACCTATTTCTCTCTACCTCTCATTCTAATAATTCATCCAAAGTTGAATGTTTAGTTCCTACCACTATTCTTGTTATTTTTCCTAGTGCCAATTTTTCCTTTCATTCTTCTCTTGAAACCCTTGAACCTACTATTGTTGTTCCTAATATTTCTAATTCATCATCTCCTCCTTCTACATGTTCCTTTACATCTTAAGATCTTTTGTCTACTTCATCATCTCAGACTCTAAATTCTCCTCCTAGGACAACCTTAAATGTCTATCTCATGCAAATCAGATCTAAGTCTGGTATTTACATACCTAAAACTCATCATTCTCTTCTTTTGGCACATTGTGAACCAAAAATTATGAAACAATCTCTAGTTGATTCTCAATGGTTGGCTGTCATGAGACAAGAATTTGAGACTTTTATTGCTAATAAAAGCTGGAATCTTTTTTTGCTTCCCGGTGTAGACATGCAGTTGGTTGTAAATGGGTATTTCGGATTAAAGAGAATGTCAACGGTTTTGCCAACAAGTATAAAGCCCAATTAATGACTATGGGATTTAATCAAGATGTTAGTTGTGATTTTAATGAGACTTTTTCTTTTGTTAACCTCTTTACCTTCCACTTGGTAATTACTCTTGCTCTAACAAATAAATGGGAATTGAATTACTTGATGTTAATAATGATTTCCTAAATGGTTATCTTCAAGAAATTATCTATATGACCTAACCACCAAGATTTGAAGTCGTTGATAAATCTCTGGTGTGCACATTACATGAAGCCATTTATGGCCTCAAGCAAGCTTGGAGTCAATGATTTCATAGGCTTGAGAATACCATTCTTCAACTTAGGTTTGCTGGCAATAAATGTGATCCCTCCCTATTTGTGTATGTTGCAAACAAGCACATTGTATCTATCTTGGTTTATGTAAATGATGTAATCGTTATTGGCAATTCTGTTTGTGTGGTACAAATACTCATTTCTTATCTTCTCTCTAATTTTCTCTCAAACAATTGGGAAAATTAGACTATTTTCTTAGTATCGAAATAAAATAAATGCTTGGTGGTTCTCTTCTTTTAACCCAAAGAAGAGGTCTCTTACAAAAGACCAAGCTCATTACAAACTTAGTTTGTTTCTTCTCCCATGATAGCTCATTACAAACTTACTAAAGCTGGTTCAAACCATTTTCATGATCCTTCCCTTTATAGATCAATTGTGGATGCTTTCAATATGTTATCGTTATTTGACCAGAGCTGAGTTATGTTGTGAATAAAGTGTTTTAATTTTATGCTTCTTCTTTGGATTCTCATTGGCTGGTAGTTAAGCGTATCTTGCGATACTTGAAATGCTCACTTCATTATTGTTTATGTCTTCAACCGGCTTCTTCTTCACAATCCTTTTCGATAAAGGCTCTCTATGATTTTTATTAGGCTTTAGACTTAGATGATAAACATTCTACTTCAGGTGCTGCCATTTATTTTGACACAAAATATTATTTCTTGGTGGTCAAAGAAATAACATGTTATTGTTACATCCTCGACTAAAGTTGAATTTCATTGTTTGGCTAGTGTTGTTGCTAAAATAACCTAAATACAAACGTTGCTCACTAAATTATCAGTTTATTCTCTTGTTCCAACTCTATTGTGACAACCAAAGTACAAGGGTAGTCACTAACAATCACTACAAGAAAACATCTAAATACTAATCAATTTTAGTGATCAATAATAATTAGTAACTATAGTGACCAATTTGGATACCAATTTACAAAACTAAAAGTTATTGGTTACTAAAATAGTCACTATTATGAATAAAAAGTTATAATTGGTTACTAAAATTGGTCTTTAAAATTAGTTACCATGGTTTTAGCTACCAAAGGAAATTGGTCACTAAAAGTTAGCTACCTAAGTTTTGACTACTAAAATGAGTTAGTTTATAAATTAGTCTCTAATTAATTAGTGACCAATTTAATGACAAATTCTGGTTTTTTATTTATAATTAGTGATTAATTATACTTTTTTATTTATAATAATGACTATTTTAGTAACCAATAATTTTTAATTTTTTAAATTAGTATCTAAATTGGTCACTATCGTGACTAACGATCTTTTGTTTCTAAAATTAGTTTCTTGTTATTCATTCATGCAGAAAACATATGAAAATTTATATTTTTTGTTCAAGAAAAATGTTTTATCCAAGAAACCTCGTGTTTATCATTATTCCGACGGTCGATCAATGGACAAATGCTCTTATAAAATTGTATTGGTATAGGTCAGAGTTCGAAATCTGAGCTGTATAAGTTGTTAAGGGTCTGAGCTCGAGATCCGACTTGTGTAGCCAAAGGTCCAAAGGTTTAGTATGGTGTACTGGTATAGATCTGAGTTCGGAATCCGACCTGTATAAGTTGTTAAGGGTTCGAGCTCGGGATCCGACTTGTGTAGCCAAAGGCCTAAAAGTTTAGTATGGAGAATTTTAATTTGGCCCATTAGGCCCAATGTATGGATACTAAACTCCACCACGAAAGAGGGCACACCCAATAGGAGGAAAATAGGCCTAGATATCAGGAACTAGTCCGCGAATATAGACACGAATCTGAAAACGTGGCAGGGAGAACGACTTGGCAAGATATACGGGAAAGTTATGCAAGTCAACGCGGGAGGATAGGTCAGGCCTTACTTACTAATTGGAATGTCAGTAAAATAGAGGAAAAAGACTATAAAAACAGTCCTATTGTGACTAAGAAAGGAGGCAAAATAGAGATCAGAGAGAGTAATTTCCAGTCAAGTTCATTTCTTGGCTTTTTTCCCTTATAGGCATTTCAGTTGGGTTTATTACGGAAGTAGGCATATTTTTAAAAAATTACCAATATGGGCAAAACGTGTGGGGGCTGAACATTTTCATATGAAGAAATCGTCATGCCCCCAAACGTTTTTTGGTCAATTATAGTCAGAGGGCGAAATCGTGTGGGGTGCACTATTTTTAAAAAAAATCGTTGTGGGGGGACATGTTTTTACATGAAATCGTTCAGGGGGTAACATTTTTCATGCAGTAATTGATTACCCTATGATGTAATTGATTACTGCATGCGTTGCAGTGTTCTGGATCTAATGTAATCGATTACGGACGAACTGTAATCGATTACATGCATAATGCATTATTTTTGGGTTAAATGTAATTGATTACAAAGGTATTGTAATCGATTACAGTCCCAATTTTTAAAAAAAAAAAGTTGATTAAATTTGAATTGGATACAAAGGCAAGCATAATAATTTGTAATGATTTTATAGAGTTTTTTGGTCCATCAAAGAATAAAGTATTTGAAATTATAGTGGATGAACGCATAAGAAATGTTATTTTCATAAAAATTGTCTTAATTTTGACATTGAAGAAAGAAGAAAAAAGCATTGACAAGTAAATTAATTGAAATTAAAAATGTACAAATTATTGGCGAAATGGACATTGTCCCCTATGATGACCCTCAGTGGGACAATAAAAGCATTTTTTTGGTTTATCCGTAATGGGTTGATCCATTTCGTTATGGATCCTAGTCGTTGTAGGTCGTCCGGATTGTGCCTAGTTTGTGGGTTCGGATTGAAATTAAGACCTGTATATGTTGACCAATAGTCTCCATTTCGTAGTGGGTGAAATTGGACTTGATAAGCCTTATTTATGTAATCAAGGCTGTAAACTTGATCGATAAAATTTGTAAGTGGCATATGACCAAAAGAACTAACAGCTATGACGTGATGACAGGGTAGTCAACTAGCTTGGAAGTGACCACAATCACACCACCAATCATTTAATCTGACAGTGAATCAGATTGGTTTTGGCCGATATTGATGGGGGTTCGATATCTCTTGCACCTCGAATTCAGAATTATCTTGATCGTAGCGTTGAACATGACAATATGCGGATTTCTGGTGATTTTGTTGGAGCAAGGCAGTGACGTCTTCTGGATATTGACACCAGCTCTTAACATAGAGTCTGCCTTTAAGCCACGTTCAACAAACCAAGCATTTATGTTTTGAAATGTAATTTTCAATAGTGCACAGATAGATAATGATCGAGCCCCCTTAAGCATAGAGTTCATGTACTTCACCAAGTTTGTAGTCATGTGGGTGTACCTCCGCCCCCCATCATAAGCCTGAGACCACTTATGTAAGGTGATTTTATCAATCTAAGCTACTGCTTGTGGGAATTGGGACCTCATAGCTGAAATTTTTGCTTGCACGGTAGGTTGTTTGACTTCGTAAGTTGTGAAAAAGAAAAATATAATTAAATGAAATAATATTTTGTTTGAAGGAAATATTTTGTGCATGTGGAATGTAAAGTTAGGAAAATGTCATACCCAAGTTAATGAATTGTTTCTTGAGATCTGCATTTTTGAAGCGGTTGTTGAAGTTGGACCCAGATGACGTATGCAATAGACAAAGTGAAGATTGTATGATTCCAAGTCAACTTCTTTCGATCATAGGGCTGACAAAATTCCATTGCCTCTATCAATAATTAGGCATAGATTTGGTTGAGGAGTTACATGCTCTCGTAGTAGTTGAAAAAACCAAATCAATGTCTCTTTTGTCGCACCTACTATTGTAAATGTCAAAGGAAATATGTTTCTATTTCCATCCTGAGCAATTGTAGTTAGCAAGGTGGCATGATATCTGCCTGTTAAAAATGTTCCATCGACTTGAACAACAGGTTTACAATACTTAAAACCTTCAATGCATGGTCCAAATGCCCAGAAGCAACGTTCCATAATGTATGTGGATGTCTCATCCTCACCATCAACATTAATTGGAGGATCGGAAAGTTGGAAAATTGTCCCAGGATTAGTTTGTTGGGCAGCTTGTAACCATCTGGGAACTTAATTATAAGTTTGGTCTTAATCACCATACTCCATGGTAATTGCTTTTTCCTTCACTATCCATGCTCTTCTATATGTGACCGTATATCCGTAACGACTTTTTATGTTTGCTACCAAGCTTTTGATGCGAATGCTTGGATTTGTTCGGACCAAATGAAAAAAAATGGAAGCAATTTGGGTGGAATCCAGATTGCAGTGATCCTGTGAAATTAATGTAGAGAAACATGTATGTGTACCATCAATGGACTTGATTTCCCAATGATGTCTGATTTTACTGTAACTAGCCCTCAAACGTCATTGACATCCATTGTTGTAATGGATGCATCGTGCAACGTAAAGATGAGGTTTCGATTCTACCACATTGAAGTTGTATCCATTGGTGATGTGATAATGTTTTATGGCAGACATTGTTGTCTCTTTTGAATCGAATTGCATTCGTTCCTATAGTTCGACTTCCCCATATGGATTGTAATCCATAGTAGGAACCAGAACAATTTCTTGATCGTCTACATTGTCTTCATAAAAATCATCGGAAGTAAACTCTTTGACGATGTTTGGAATGACAGGTTCGTCTTCGATTGGATTAGACAAAAAAGATCCTCTATAATTCCATGAACTCATTATGAACACGTTGGTATGCAAATATATTTTAAGAGATTTGAGATGTCAAGCTTGGTATGTAGGGAAATATTGATAGAAGAACAAATGGTGGTGTGATTGTATATATAAACACTTGAAAGTGGTTGGCATAACATTATTTACCAAATGCGTTTCAGTTTCCAGAATCGAAAGGAATGGGTTGGGGTGCGAAAAGAAAAAAAAGGAACTAAAGAAAACGTGCACCCCCAAAACGTTTTCATATAGAAAACGTGCATCCCCCAACATTTTCTATTTAGAAAACGTGCACCACCCCCCCTCCCCCGACATTTTCTTTTTAGAAAACATGCACCCCCAACGTTTTCTATTTAGAAAATGTCACCCCCTATACACTTTCCACTATGAAAACGTCACCCCCATACACTTTCAATTAAAAAACGTGCTCCCCCATGACGTTTTTTCTTACACTTTTATTTTGCAACACTTGAACGTGATTCCTGAACGTCTGTTGCACCTGCAAGCTGCCATATTACTATTCCAAATTCATGCTTCTGCACAATGCTATTCACAATAATTCACGCTTCTGCACAATACTATTCACAATAATGCATGTTTTTCCGTTCTCTCATTCACCTGCAACATTGAAAATTGGTGTGAGAATCTTTCAGAAGACCATTATTATTCAAGAGAAAGGCGTGTGTGGTGAATAGAAGAAGTCATGTGGTAGTGTGCATGCGGGGTATACTTGTTGGCCTCTTGGCAAGCGTACCAAAAGTCAACTGTAGTATAATGATTTAAAGTAGGAGTGTCGAACCCACGAGGAACGGATTCAGTGAAAATTAATAATTATCTCAATCAGCATATATATGCAGAAATTTTAATTCGATGAATTATCAGCAGTTAAACTAAATTGCATAAATAAAATATAGTAAAACAGAAAATTAGTTAAAAGATCAATAAAAGAAACTGGGATTGAATTTCATCTATTTCCCTTGTCTGTAATCTGGATGAATATAATATATAACATCTAAAAATACCAATATTGATGCACACTCAAAAAAACATTTATACCGATCCCTCGCGTATAAAATTCATAAGATTAGTTCCCTGAATATTGATTCCTCACATATTCAACAAACTATCCAGCATTACGGTCGAGTGTTAAAAGCAATTGATATATTGAGA
>Ga0099822_1003190_pt1 | contig 20932 bp, 8 predicted proteins | sample CowpeawhiteBW_FD_76839 | JGI IMG/M metagenome (GOLD analysis project Ga0099822, IMG submission 76839) | Root nodule microbial communities of legume samples collected from California USA - Cow pea white BW | ecosystem: Host-associated > Plants > Roots > Nodule | place: USA: California | collected...
AGTGGCGGGAGGCCCTAGTCTCTGGCAGGATAATGGCCTTAGACGCTTAAAGGCTAACCTTGTGTGTGGTAGGGTGAAACCCATTGGCAATGGCTCTGCAGAGCAGTAGAGGCCACCACAAGTACTAGCGTCTAGTGAATCCGATCTTAGTATATTTATCCGGATAATTGAGTCATAGTGTCCTGTTTGTTTGCTATAACATGATTCTTTATGCCTACTGTGTTGCATGCTTGGACTGTTTAAGTACTTGTCTGTTATACCATGATAAAATTTATATTACACTAGCTTACCCTTGCATTTTTGTATATGTTCCTGTTATGTTTTCTCTTTTGCGATGATCACCCTTGGTGGGAGCAGATGGGGGAAATCCTGGAAATAGGCCTGGTGGTAGCAGTGGTGCAGCTTAGTGGATTTGTATGTGTGACTCTCAGGAGCAGTTCTATGGCCCTAGTGCCTTTTTGATAGGTTATATATTTTTTTCATATATGGGTTATGGTTATGGTTATTGAGAGATTGTGGTTCCATATGGTTATAGGACATTAGTCTTACACATATAAGATCTTAGACACCACTTTTACACTAAAACCTTAAGGCAATGTTGTTATGGGTCTTTATTCTTATATAATGTTTAACTTTGTCTATTCTATCCAATGTGGAACTTTTTTTGACTCACACTTGGACTATTCCCAACATCTCCCCTCAAGGGTGAGTCCCTTGTTTTTTTTCTTTTTTCATATGATATATTTTCCCTTCAGGTGTATGAGTGACCCCTTTTTGGTTATGGTTATGCGGTCAGTCACTTAGGTGACCCCTTTTTTGTTATGGTTATGGTTATACGGTCAGTCACTCCGAACCATCGGCTCTGATACCCTTTTTTGACTCACACTTGGACTATTCCCAATACTTTTTGCAATTCAAAGCTCTTGAGGAGCGTTGTCTTTTTGTAAAACTGTCAACTTCCTTTGAGTGTGTTTATGGCATGGTGGTATGCCCAAATTTACTTTCACAGTATAGTCTTGGATGACTGTAATAGTTACCTTCCTTATATTCTATGTTCATCTGATTGCTTCTCATTATTATAATTATGCAATATTTTATTGAGTAGATTATTCTATTTAAATGGGATGTCACATAATTAACTTTAACAAAACCATTCTACCATTCGTTTTTTACTTTATAAATTTAAAATTAAATTAAATTTTATATTAATGTTAATATTTTTTTAATAAAAACATGATAATTATTAAAGATCACGTCTTCAATTACTTCAAATAGAACAAATAAAATTGAAGTTGTTATAATATAATTTCTTTTATTATATTACAAATAAAATATGTCAATATTTATTCTACTAAATTAATTATTTATCTATTTTGGTAATAAAAATAGTTTAATATGTTTTTACATTAATAGTTTCAATCTTTTACCTTTTGTTTCTCTTTGGGTTGAATTAATTATTGTTTTCCTTGATGGGGACAAGAAGTTATGGTTTAAGATTAAAAACTGTGCACTTTAAACATATGTTAAGTCTTTGTATGAGTCAAACCCACTTTACTTCGAAGTTAGTTTTATATAAAAAATATAGAGCATGACAATAATGTGGAATTTGACCATTTCACAGCTTTGCTTTATGATTGCTATCATCCAATTGCCTCACAGTTCACGTGAAATGTAAAATATTCACCATTCACACTTTATTTAATTGGGTTCAACAACCATAATTTATTTCAAACATGTATTATATAGTATAAATAATTGAGTTTTACCACCTTTCCTTATCTCCCAAATTTAAAGAATTATATAATAAAGTTTAGACCGATGAGTTTTTCGAGAAAATTATTAGATAGACTTGTGTGTTATTAGACATTAACGTAAAAAACTATCTTCACTTTCGATCTAAAATCTAAAAACAAAAACTCATGAGTTTTCATTCGTTTACGGTGTTAAACTTTATCTTTTTTTTTACTTGTGTGAGACTTAAACTCATTTAAATTTTTCAATTAGAATTAGTAAGTTATTTTTTTATAATCTTATAAGGGTTAAATATGTTTTAGTCCTTAAATTTTGATATGAAATTAGAATTCATCTTTATTCCAAATTTTGATATAATTTGGTATCCAAACTTAAAAAATGGATATATGTAGTCCTCGTGACTTAACTACGTTAAATTTTATTAACGTGTTGAACAATATTTTGGATGTTTGAGTTGTTTACATTATTTGACATGTCTTAATTCAAATGTTAACCTAAAACGCCGTTTAGCACGTAACAAAATTAATATAATTGAATTGAAATACGTATATTTATTAATTTTTAAAATTTAGAAGCAAAATTTTTCAAAATTTGGATAAAGTCGAATTTCAATTTCAAGTCCAAATTTAACGACTATATTAATTTCTAGTATTGAGAAAACCAAACTTTTTGCTATTGTGGATCAAACTTGGAATGGTAATAATTGACGCTTGCTTAATTCTATACAAAATGTTTCTGAAATTGAAGATTTTACAAAATTTTAGTATTTCTTACCAATAAAATAGTCTTAGCTCGGTTTTGGAAGAATGTGAGATTCTAAGTCAAGAAGCTACATTGTCTCTTGTCAATCTCATACATTTTTTTTGTTCCTTGGGATGATTTGATTTGGAATAAAGTTATTTCTCCAATTAAAACTTTAGTTTTGTGGAAACTTTTACACGATAGATTGTCCACTCATATTGATTTTCAAGAAAAAAAGAACCACTCTTTGTTTTATGTGTAATATTTGTGCTAATTGAGATAAGACTCTTAGAACACATTTTCTTCGAATGTTCTTTGGTCACTAAATTGTGAGTATGACTACAATTTGTGGAAATGAAGTTTGAGAGGTAGATAGTGGAAGTGCATTCAAATATGTGGAAAAATGTATTTTAAAGTTTCACACATTTATGGAGAAGAGAATAAATGTGTGGATACCTAATTTTGGGATTGGAAATAAACAATTTTTTTTACTTGGTTTAATGTTTTGTCTCATTTATTTAGTTTAGATTTACTTGGTTGTTTTGTTCTTTGGAAGTATTAGTTGATTTTTGTACGAGTTCGGTTTGATATCTCCTTTCTATGACATTTGCATACCTGAGTATTTTTATTTTCAATTTTATCTTAGTTAAATTTTTTTTATTTGATATATATTTTTTAATTAATTAAATTTCTTTTGTTAAGTTCATAATTATAGTGTTACTATGGTGATACTTGTTGTGATACTTGATATTCATAACGTATATTGACTCCATTAAGAGATTAATTTTATCAAAGAACATATATTAATTTAGTTAATAATATATTTGTTTATGGGCAAGTTAATAACATATTATTATTTAGTATTTGAGGAAGTTTTTTCTTGCCCTTTTTAAAATAAAATAAAGAATATTCAAAATAATAAAATGAAATTAAAAAAAGTTATGAAAAAAAAAACTACTAAACTTAAAATTTAATAATTTCCTTGGATGGAATTTTTTCTTTTTCACAATGTTTGATATCTTATTTTATACCAATTTTATTGTTTATTTTGCCACACCCTCTTTAACAATAATCATAATGTAAGAAAGGGAAATTATGATCTAAATCTTGAGGAAATTTTGGTGAATGAGGAAGACAATTAGTTATAGATGCTTAACATAGTAAGGCCAAAAAGAAGCACTTATTTTAATGACTAATTTATTGCAATCTTACAAAGCATCTACATCAACTACAACTACTACATCTCAAGTTGGGGAATTCCCATTTCTTTCTCTCTTTTGTTTTTTTTTTTTTTTTTTTTTGTTTTTGGTGGGATTTCAATTGATTAAATGAACAATATTGAAGGAAAAGGGACATAATTTGATGGACATATTAATATTATTAATAATAATAATATTATTATTATTTATAATAATAATAATAAATCTCAAGCTGTGACAGATGTTTCCACAGCTAGTTTTCCAGGGTATGCAACTTCTGATTTGATATCAGTTTCCCATAGTTCTGGCACAGCTTCCTTAAGGTTGTGAATGCTTTCCAAAGCATAATCTGCACCTTTGCATCTCTGTGATGTACCAACCTGTATATGTAGCAATCAATGAGTATCTATAGAATCAAATTATGCAGAGTTTATCTACACTGAAATGCAACCAATAATAGCTTCTGGAAGCAACTCAGTTTCTGCTACATGACAAATTTCCAATGACTTACCAGCACAGTGTGAAGCCCCACACGTTTTCCAGCTTGTATGTTACGGGTACTGTCCTCAAAGAACAACTGATATAAGAACACAACAAACAAAGATTAAGCCAAGCAGCAAAGAACAACATTTTAAGTCTCTCTACTTACTTTGTTTAGTTTATTAAACCAGAAAGAATAAACTGTCCTTAATTGACTGAGGTGACAAAGGTTAATCTGATGTGACATTTTTCACAATTTATTATGTGTTCTAAGTGGAATAAATTGATGTCATAAACCACAAGAAGACCAAGACCAGGAATAAGACGAATTTGGATTCTCTATTAGGTTTTCTGATCTGTTTATCTGTTGTTGTGTTTTTAAAATATATGGATGGATACTCATTTTGATGTTTTAAAATATATTAAAAAGATTTTTAAAATACCAATATAATATCAGTGTATTGTTAATGTTCATAAGACAATACAAAGAAAAACCAGGTAGAGAATCTGGACAGGACCAAGATCAAGACCATTTTATTGATTAAGTTAAAACCTTTTAAAAGTATATTTTAGCTTGAGATCATGAAGGTTAAAGGGTGAATTTCTTACTGTTCTTTGAGGTTTGAGGTTGGCTATGTTGAGGGCCAATTCAATGGCATTTTCTGATGGTTTGCAGATAATTGGTGTCTTTGGCAAGACTGAAGAGGGGTTGGGCTTGGCAAAATGTTCTATGATGTCAAAGATTTGAGAAGTGGCTGAAGCATTACTACTAGTGGTTGGATTGGTTGACCTTGAACCAATAAACTCAATGTCATCTTCATCATCAGAAACAGTGCTCTTGTGGATTGGATTAAGGGTCTCAAAGCATATGATTCCTTCAAAGCAGCCTTCTAATCCAAGCCTGTTAAGGGCCTTAGCAGCATGGACTTTGTCTGCATTTGTGAAGATCTATTCACAAAAACAAGAGAAGCAATAAATGTCACATTAGATATTATGCATGCACCATTCTGTATGACCTATTTCACTGCTTCAATATTGGTCATAGAACAACTTACAAGTTTCCTATAGGGTAGGCTCAGCAAGAGGTTCCTCAGAACTGGGTCTGGTTTTAGGTTCTCATAAGGCAATCTCCCATGAACAAAACTGCAAGCAGTGATTAAGAAACCAATGTCACACCATTTCAAAATAAACACAAGTTTTGAAAGAAAAAACACTTTTTTATGAGCTTGAAAGTGATGGGGGTAAGAGAAAAAGGGTAAGTTACCTATGATATTCATCATAGTCAAAGTCATATCCAATTGCCTGAATAGAAAATGAAACAAAAACAATTATGGGGTGTCTAGTGTTTCAAGAGTTTAATAATGGAAACAAACCAATGATGATGAGGAAACATACCCTTAGACCAGCCATAGTTGTTCCATAGTTCTTGTAAAGGAGGTTGGACAAGTCATCAATTTTGCTTGGGTGTATGCCAAGCTTCTCAACCATGTAGTCTGTGATCAATGATACACCACTCATATGAGTACAAATTGCAGAGTTATTTCTGAGAATGCTGTGACATAATAAGCGTATGGCACAGTGGCTTACCTTTAATATTTTTGAGACATGCTTCTGCAAGACCAGATTTGAGGGGATACAAAGTATCATCTAAATCTGCAGAAGAATCTCATAGTTATAACACAGCACACATGAATAAGGAGATTAAATTTGGTATGTTAAAGTTGTTCTGATAGCAACACAAGGCTCACCAAAAAGAAGGCAATCATATTTTGGTCTCTGAGCCTGGTGTCTGAAACGGTCTTCAAACTCCATTTCAAAGCCTTAAACATAGATCAGAAAAAAAGTGTGTAAGTTCCATGAAAACTTTATTTGAACCAATCAAAATTTATAGAACAATTCATTTTGATTCTCATGGCTTTATGGAACCACAAATAGGTGCTTTTTTTACTCTGATTAGCATCAAAAGTGGTTAAAGTGTCCATAAGGGGAGACAAATAAGGGCCAATCCAAACCATTTAGGATAAGGCTTTGTGAAGTTTCTGAGTGGACAATCCACAACCAGTGGAATGGATTGAATTAACAAAAGAAGCAGTGAAACTGTGCCAACTTAAAGAAAACTTGCTTTAAATTATAAAACTTAAAAGCAACACAAGAAATGGACTTGTGTGAAAGGGAACACACCCATCAAAAAAACCTTGGAACAGAGTTCATGTGACAGAGCAAAGCACTTCCAAAAGCGAATAAACTTTTGAAAGCATAAAATCTGCTCATTCAACAAACTTCCATGATCCAGCTGAAAAGACATCTCTTTACAGCAATGCATATTTTGTAAAATCATCACATAAATTTCAAAATAACAGATTTAATTTAAGGTTGTTCTTTGTTCCAAAATCCGGTTCCATGCTGGTAAATTTCAGGGCCAAACATCAAAATCATGATCATGGTACTAACGAAGACATGGGTGAATGAAAATCAAAAGGGTAATAATGATTGAGGGCAATGGTGCAGAAAAAAAAAACCAAAATAAAATGCTTTGCATGAAAGAAAAGGTGAAGCCTTTAGCTTACCAAAGAGGGTATAATGAATGATGGGAAATGAAAAAGAAGAAGAAGAAGCAAAGTTTGAAGAGAATGCAAAGTTGTTGAAGGAAGCAAGAGGGAGAAGGGGGAGAAAGAAGAGAGGGAAGAGTTGGTTTATATAGAGAAGGGTTGCTTCTGTGGCAGGGTGTGTGAATAAAATAGTGCATTATTTCTCAACAATTACGTTTAATATTGAAATTAGATGACCAATGGAACATGTACAATGAATATTAAAATTTTCAGTTCTCCAAGAAAGTGACAACTAATATAATTGGTTAAGGTTTTTTCCTTCTTTTTATTTGGTGTTTTGTTTTTGACTGAATTTAAGAACCAAAATCTGATTTTTCCTTTAACTTTGCTTCTGCATTACCAATTAATAAAGCACAAAAGGGGAATGTGCCAGCTGCATCACCACCAAATAGAGGTGGAGGCTCATGCTAGTTGTCACCTTAGATAACAAACAACACTCTTCTTTCCCATTTTTTTGGTACAAAATCATTTACCTTCATTTTCCTAGCTAATCATATGCACATTTTAAACATGATTTATATACAAATTAACTACTCTATGTTTTTTTTTAATATAGCTTCTCCATAAACCAAATAGCTATATTTTTTTAATGTTTATAAATCAATAACACATTTTCATTATAACGAGAAATAATGTTTTCATATTCTATCATTCATTCGAAAATCCACTTTTAAAGACATAACAGTAAGTTAAATATATTTTCTAATCACAAAATTAATATAAGAAACTGTGTTTCTTTTCTAAACTAAATTATACGTATTTCATCCATGTAATGTGACGAGAAGAATGTTTTACACGAATAGAAAAACGAAATATTGCATAGTAATTTAAGATCGAGAAACATATTAAACCATATAATAATTAAAAAGAAAATAACTTGTATTTGTAGAAAGGGTAAAAGACCTATAAAAAAATATTAACATAAAATGCATATAAAAATTTATGAAATGTCAAAATATTAATCCATCCCTGATAAATAATATTCTCTTCTCTAATTATATTGAGGAGATTATAATCTCGTCTTTATTAATAACTTCCACTTGATAATTAATTTAATTGTAGTTTAGACACTTGAGTTGTCATGTTATAGTTTTATCATGTCTAAACTTTTCTTGTTCACATATCAATACAGAAATTTAAAATTCACAAACTACTCTCTCATTTTAAACGTTTACCAAATGAGTAATTTATATGGAGAAATTAACAAAATTGTCGATACCTTTCTTGAATAGAGAGTGGAAAATAGTAACCCTTGTTCTTCTTATTGCATCAAGTGATCCAAATCCCATTAATTTAGTTCCAAAATTTTAAATTTAGACCATTGCGATTGAAAAAATTGTGAATTTTCACATAAAAAAAAATGCAAATACCAATGATGTCATTATAAATAATAATAGTGATTGCGATACAGGTGTAAAGATTTTGAAAGTTTTAATAATGCTCTCCTAATTATGGTGAGACAATGATGTTTAAAATGTTGCCTAAGTCATCACTTTTGCTCTTCTTTTTTAGCTTCTTTTTTGCTTCCCACAATGACCAAGTCCTAATATTTTTTCATTCAAAACCTCATTAATGCAAAAATTAATTTTATTTTTGTGAGACTTCATATCTTTTGCTTAAAATCCATCAAGACTCCAAGTAACCAAATTTTGAGCTTGTCATAATAATATGTTTAAATTTATTACAATTTTAAAGTCTAATCTTCATAAAAGCTATTAAAATTCCTTTTTTCCTACAACATTCTTGAATGATTCCTCACTCTACATTTAAAAGAAAAACGTCAAAAGCAATAAATTTAAGGACAAAAAATTTTTGGAAGGAAGACTAACCTAATCCTACTCTTGTCCCTAAAAAATTGAGCCACCCCACCTTGATGGAATGTTCATGAATCATGAATTTATATTTGAATTTTTTTTTTAAAGTGAAGAAATTTTGATATTGATGAATCATCACCAACTTTATACATGATCAATATTTACTTTTAATACAAAATTTGTGTACTTATATTTAATTTATTTCACTCAACCCAACTATGTTTTATTTTTCTCAATTTAGCATTATTTAAAACTAATAAGTTTCCCAATCTTGCTTATTGTACCTCTCTTGTACACAAGTTCTTAATATAATTGAACATTTCTGAAAGAAGGGACACGTGGATTTGTTGGAAAACAATCAAGACACCTAGCCCATGGTATTGAGTTGTCCCACAAATCTCATCCCACCTTGTTCATGCATCATATCTTTTTTTCTTTTTCATTTATCCATTTACATGTACTTAAAATTTAATAGTTATGCATAGTTAGTGTAAATTTTATATGATCTTTAGATAATTATTATAAGAAAAATGTAATATTGTCTATGGGTTTATATTTCATTGTATAAAAAAGTTCAAACTAAACAAAAGAAACTTAATTATAATGAATTTTACTTGTATATTCCATAGGGTCGTTCAAAAGTGTTTTTTTGATAAAAAAAATTAGTTTTTACTTGTGTATAGAATTAATTTTAACTTACTAAAACACTTTCATTTCTTTTATTTTTTTGGTGCAAGTCGTGAATATAATTATTTATAAATTCTCCATGTGTAATTTTCCTAAGAAAATTTGACAATCTCAAAAGTGATATGAGGATAACTTAGCCGCATGAATTTCAAGGAGGAAAAGGAAAATGTTGGTACTATTGTGCCCACACTAAAATCAACGTAAGCTATGCTTGAAGTTCCTTTTTATAATGCTTTTCAACTTTTGTTTTTTTGGGTTACAAGTGCTTTTCAAGTCCACCATATATAAAGGAAGGAAAAGAGAACGCAAAAAAATGTTGCACTTCTCATCAACTTCTGTCCACAAATTCCTTGGCTTAGCACAATCACCACACACACCTTCAACATCCCATGCTTCAATTTTTCAATATCAATTGCGGCCATGATCTCATGAATTATGGTTCATGGAAAAATATGAAAATTATTTTATTATGAAAACATTTATGTTTATATTATTTTGTTTTATTATTAAAATTAATTTTGTTTATATGTGTATATTTATTTTTCGAATTCAAGTCAGTTGAGATAACAATGTTATTTTAATGGACTTAAAATTATGCCGGAGATCCTACATCGACTAACAAAACGAGTTTATAGTATATAAGTGAATGTAAATATTACTTTAGAAGTTGGTTTTATGAGGTAGAATTAGACTTAAAGTCTACTCCTTAACATGGTATATCAATACAGAGTTACAGTCTATCTTAACGAAATTTGTTTTTTTGGTTTATTGTGCCACCCACTATCAGAAGATTTTTTTTCTTGGGTGTAACGTATCATCCACTATTGGATCACTATCGGACCACCTATCAGTGTCTAGTCCAATGCTTGAGATGTTTATGCCTCGACGTGAGGAGGGTGTGTTGGACATCTCACATCGACTAGTGATAAGACGAGTTTACAGTATATTAGTGGGGAGAAAACCTCACCTTACAAGCTTGTTTTTGGGTTAAGTTAGTCCAGTGCTTAACATGGTATCAAAGCCATGAGTTAGAGCATATCTTAGCGAAATTTGTTATTTGCTCGACCTATTATGCCACCTACTACCGAGAGATTTGTTGTTTGTTGGGCCTAACGTGTCACGCGTTATCTATCGGACCACCATTACTATGTAATCTCACGATCGAGATGTATATGTCACAATAGCGTGAAGGGAGGGGGGGAGGGGTTGGAGATCCCTCATCAAACCAAAGATAAAGTGAGTTTAGTATATAAGTGGGTTAGAAGCCAATTTTGTAAGGTTAATTAAAGTCCACTTCTTTACAAATTGGAACATTGATGCCATCCGTGGAAAACGTAAATGAGGTTTCAATAGTGAAATCTCATTTCTTTTAGACTTTGACTATGAGATTTGTTTCGATATATCCAATAATTTTATAATGCTCAGGAGTTGTGATAAAAAATAATTTAAATATATTTTTCTCTTTTAATCTTCTAAAACATCTTTTAAAAATAAATAAGAGTTTCAAATTTAAAAATGAATAATATATAGATAACTACGTAATAAAGCTATAGATCGAATCTTAATATCCTAAAAAATTACAAAAAATAAACTGAATGTGACACATTAAAATAAAAATAAAAAGGTTCAATTGACATAAAAAAAAATTCAGTCAATCTTCCTAAAAGAACTTTCCACCCATTGGATCTAATTACTTAGTGTCCCTAAAAACAGAAGTTACTGAATGTGAGAAGTGGAAGCCACCTGTGCAGATGACAAGGTGGGAAGAAACAACAATCCTAAACTAGAATAATCTTTTCATCTAATCATATATTAAATTACTTACCCTTTTGCGTGTACAACTCCTACTTGGCTAAAATTGTGTTGCAAACCAAGAAATGACAAAACCAAGTCGCATACAGCTCAGTGTATGATGAACATTACTACCCTCACAGATTTGGGGCACTGAACTTTGTTAAAGGCTTTTCCTTCACCAAAAGTTTCGGCTATCAGATTAATCATCACCACCTATTTTCTTCTTTTTCTAGATTCAAACCAAAATCTACTACTATACCAAAAGTTCGTATCGATTAAAAATAATACAATTTTAAAATACAAATCGATTTTATAAGATTAACTTAATCTTAATGTCTACTTCTTAATATATCACTTAATTTCGTTCGGTTTTCAAGAATAAAACAACCATCACATCTTTTATGGTAAAATATTCTGAGGCATGGTAATGATCATTGGTCACCTCGCCCCATATATAATATGATTTTTTGGTTTGTAAACTCTCTTTTGATCTTTCTAGGAAACACACCAAGTCAATAAGAGGCTTTATCACTTGTTTTAATTGTTGTTATTTTAATGTGATCTTTTACATCATGCCCAATGTTCTTCAACAGCACTCAATTTATTTATCTTAGATGAAGTTAAAATATTCATTCTTGTTTTCTTCCAAAGATCTTAGGCATGTGTTTGGTTAGTGAGGAGGAAACTCACACTAGAGTTTCATTATGAGAATATTTTTCATTTCTCTAACAATACTAGGAAATCGTGTAATATATTGAAAGTTCTACAATAAAATAAAATAAAATGAATGACCTATGAAAACCTTATATAGTATATATTGAACTTTAAGAAGGTCACGATAGATCTCTTTTATATATAGGCAACTTATATTTTAGAAATAATTAATTTCTACGGTTACTATTATTTTTTCAATAACAATATCATAATCGATGGTTTATTTTGGTGTTTGGTTCAAACATAAATAAACATGTTCGAATTGATGAGTTCAAACAGAAAAGTATTTTGAAATAAATAAGACAAATATATTTATTACTATAGAAATTCGTGATAAAATCTAACTCATACTTAAATATATTTTATATAAACAACTAGTATTTTAGAATTGATTTATTTCAATAAAAAATTTCCCACATTTTAAATATAAGAAGTTCTACGTCTTCAAATTTACTCTTCCTAGTTTGAACTTCTTTAATTTTTCTATACACGTAACATTGAGATCTTGTTCTAAGAAAAATCTCAACCACATTATTTCTTCTTGTTCTTATCCATTTATATCGCACATAGCAAGGTTTTTGTGAAAAAATGTTTTCAGTGTTATTTCATCTTTTTTATTAACGAAATAAAATTTTGGTAGTTCTACATCATAATTTGTAATGGTTCTCATTATTAAATTGAGAGAAAGACAAAGAAAGTATTATACAGGGAAAAGATTCCAACTACATGATCCACAAATTTATTTAAGAAACGGTGTATAGAGATCCACAAATTTAGATTTTATTGAGGTGTATCTTTCTAGAATTTACATGAAACTCTGCATAATAAAAAAAAAAATTATTTTTTATTAAAATGGCGAAATGGTTAAATGTCTTGTATCTTTCATTTTCATGAATTGTATTATCTTTTGGAGTGGATGAGAAGGTAAAGAGATGGTCAAATTATGAATTTCCATGTGTTTATGTGAGTGATTATTGGTGATGAAAGTGCCAAACTCGAAAGACTAATAAGGTTTATTTATTATGTGACATATGTATGCGTATGTCTGAAGAAGCATTATTTGTGCAACGACCCACAATGCAGTGCATACACGTATGCATCAAAACCCAAACTCATAAACAATTGTAGTAATTATCCGATAAAAATCCATCAAGCAATTTCAGCAACATACATGTCAGTATCCATCATTGCATAATTATCTTAAGAATTTTAGACTATGCCCTCCATGATTGAGGGCCTCTCAAGTACAGATTTCAGAACACCATAGTTTTCAATCAATTATTATATATATACTCCAAAACCTTTTGCACTTCTAACACCTCTGCTTCCTATATTTATATATATAATATTTCATATTCTTTCCATTATTGAATTTACGATGTAGATCGCTCTTGGCTTCGATTTTTAAATAATGGAAGATTATTGAATGTATAATAATAACAATTGGTATCAGAGTTAAAGGTTATGAATTTGATTTATGATAGACAATTGTTAAAGGAAAGATTATTGTGAATATTGCACAATTGTTCTATGGCAGATGTCAGGTGAGCCAAGTTACAATTTAAGAGTGAAATTCCTATTAAGACAACTGTTGAGGGAGAGATTGTTACGGGTGACATCAATGATCCGTAGTAAATTAAATGGGACGAGTCACAATCGAATCGTGATGCTTGACTGTTACACTCTTAAGTAAAAAGAGTTGTACCTTGACTAATAGCTATAACTTTTAACTTAGTGATAAACGTTTTGTCCTAACAATATATATTACTCTTAGCTTTGATTTTTATATAATGGAAGATTATTTGAAAATCTCTAACTTCGATTTATAAATACCGTAAGATTATTGGATGTATCACAATAAATCTCTCAATCAAGGGTTAATACAATGAGGCTTTGATTTTGGAATCCCATTTTTATTTCTATAGCAACGTCAATGTTCAGATCTCAAGTTTGTTAGATGACGTCGTTATAATCATTATTACATTTAAGATATTATTTGTTTTGAAGTCTAAATCTCTTGTCATGATTTTATCTTAAATGACTTCTTGAATTGTGGCGGTAACTCTAAAAACAATTCTTTAAAGATTAATAATCCTTAATCTAAAGTATATTTTATCATGCTTTTTTGTTATTCTCTTTCTCAGATTACTAAAGGAAACTTGGTTGAATATCTAGTTGATAATTAATAATCTTGTTGCAATTTTTATCTTTAAAAAGAGACTAGAAGGAGAAAAATATATTTAAATTCTAAGCAAATTGAGATTAATAGATATGTCAGAAAATAACAGAATGAAATAGAATATAATAAAGTGAGTGTGGCATGAATAATTTAGTGAAAATGACGATCGAAAATGGTAGATCTTGGTGGGTTATTTAATTGATTGGGAGGAAAAGTAGAAAGTTAAGTAGATGAAAAGAGGTGGGTAGAGTTTTGTTTATGTGTGATGAATCCTTAAAATATAGAGAGGAGATGGTTACGTATTTGTCAAAACATAAGCACTTGCGGTGGGAAGTGGGTTACTTCTACTGTTTCTTCTGTGTCTTTGAAAGCTCCATTTCACTCTTTCCCTCCCTCAATAATTCCAACCACCTGGGTTGCCTCTGATTGGGACACCCCATTTTATTAAATTTCTCCATTTTTTTCTTATTAAATAAAACATCAATTTAATCTTTCATCATACCACAAAATGACTTTTTATTTTATTATTAAATTTATGTTAGATATTATTATGTATTTTGACATTTTAATTATGCTGACATTTATATCATATGAAAATTTATTGAAAAATATAAAAACCAGAAAGTATGAAGGACAAACTAAACCATATTAAAAGTATTTAAAAAAAAATATACCATTGTAAATATGAGAAGTTGGAGGACAAAAGTTTAATAAACATTTATTTTCACAATTTATGAATGCCTAAGTACAAAAGGTCAAGATGACATCAAAACATTTAGGTTAAATTTATTACCACAATTAAATGTGTGTTTAGAAGAAAACAAAAATTTGATAAAAATTGGAGATAAGATTTAGTATATGCATTTTAATTAAGTAAACAATGATGGGTTTTCTTTAAAGTCTTTGATATATAAAAGGTAGCACATTTTTATTATTAAAATACAATTTGAAGGTTCTTTTGAATTTTATATTAAATATAGTTTGCCACCTTTATAAAAGAAGAACACCCACTATATAACTCACTTTAATAATATAATAATGTATATTAGTATTTTAAATTAAAAATAATAATTAAAATATGTTTTAAATCATCTCATGAGTGTTTTTTTTTTCTTTATATTGATCGTAAAATATCATGCTTTCGAACATAATGTAACAAATTTATGTTTTGAAACATTTGGAAATTGAATGAGATCTTCGTAGCTCTTTCAATTCAAGAATTGATGGTTTTCACTAAATTCTAAAATTGAGGCTATCACTTAATGCACATATATAATTGAAAAGGAAACAACTTTTAGGGTAAAAGTGTAACTGATTTTTTAAAATCTTAATAACGGCAAAAATATAATAATATAACACATCAATGTCAACTGAAAGCAAACTAGAGATATGTATAGAATTTTAAAATAATAGTGTAAATATAATTTAAACAAAATTAGAAAGTGTTCATATAATTTGCTCAAAATTTTAATATTACTGAGTCTTTGATTAATAATTAGTCTGAAATTTCACCAAAAAAAAAAATCATAGTTTACGAAAGTCCTCTAAGATTTTATCGAGAGTCAAATATTCTAAATAAATTAGGTATAAGAACTTGTAAAATTGATATTAAATCAAAGCAATTTCAATTTATATGTAAACATAGTTAAATTTAATTTAATTTGAGCCTTGAACTGTCACTGCTATAAATTTTCATATTATATGAAATTTTTCTTGCAAATTTGTTAAGAAAATTTGTAAAAAAAAATTTTTTTCTACTATTTTTTCTAAGAATTTTAATTAACAAGTGATTTCTTCGTGGATAATATTTTCTACGAAATTATAAAATTTGTAAATATTTCCTACAAAATTTGTTACGAAAAGTGTTTTATACAAAATATTTTTCAAGAAAATTGGTAGGAATTTCCTGCAAATTTTTTTCACAATATTAAGTATTTCGTAGAAAAAAATTTTCAAAACAAGTATGAAATATGAGTTTTTTTAGTAGTGTGTTTTTTTCGTTATTTAAAATTTGAAAAGGATTTTTTTTCTTTAACTTAATAGTGACGTAAGATGCATATGCAACATCATCATCCATTATTTTGAAGCTAACTTTTGGATATATGTCATTTTATTATCAAGTTGCAATATACACTTTTTTTTTAACAAAAGCCAAGATTACCTATGCTAAGTTTCTCTCAAGAAATTCTCATTTGTTGCATTGTATTATAAAATGTAAAGTGGGTGGAAGTTCACAAAATATAAATATAAATATACAGTTTTAAAATATATAAATATAGGTATATAAATTTAATTTCACCTATGTTTAGCAAATTTTAGAGATATAAAAATACGAATTAGGTTTTCTGAAAGTGTTTCTGGTACTGTTCCTATACTGGACTTTAAACATACATTAATATGTAATGATTTTGATGTTTTAAAATATATTATTTTTTTAATATATCAATGTATTTTAAAAGTTTAATAGAATGATACTACTCAAAATTCAGTAAAACATCTAAATTCATATTATGAAAAATAATAGCCAAATAAAAAGAAAACTAAAATAATGCAGAGACAAGTACTGAAAAAGGTAGACATATAGCACTTTGTTGAGACCATTGGATTCTGTATTTAGTTTCAATTCAACTTTGGTGCCAATTATTGGAGCTCTTCAGCCTCCACTTGACGATTTGTTTAGTGAAAAAGAATTAAAAAAAAAAAGGTAAAAGTGAATTTGGCTTAAGTAGGTGGAGTTGGTTGACTGAGACAGGTACATGTGATGGAGAAAGCATAATTTAATTAAGATTAAATAGCATTTTTTATATTAACATTTAATAAATATATTAACTCAATCTCAATAACTATTTTATTATTTTTAAATTAACCAAATTGATGTCTAATTATTCTAGTTATAATACTTACATCTAATTACAGATATTGACACACTACTGAAAAGACTAACAATAATAGAGGGCACGAAACAAAAACTGAATATATCATTTATTTATTTATTTTTATGACAGCATAATAAATTCCAATATATATATATATAATTAGTGTTGAGAATTAATTAATTTCATTTGTGGTGGACACCACTTTCAACTTGCCAAGCCATCCCAAAAGTGAAATTTTATAAATAAATAAATAAATAAATTTAGAAGTAGTGAGTGGGTTGATACCTAGCTTCTATGTTTTGGTCAAATAACTTGAAGAACACGCATGATACTTCTCCATTAGGGGAGTTAAAGTCTCAAGTATTCTTCATATGTAGGGATAATGAAGGAACAAGTTTATTTTTTGTTCTCACTAGATCTAAAACTATGATTCGGCAAATTATTTGAACTTTGAGACAATTCTAATGGGAAATAAATGAGACAAAATTTAATCAATTCAACTTTTTAATATAATATATTATTTTAATGTTGTGTATAATGTTTATAGGTTGAGATGATATAGATCACCTTGTTCATTACATTTCAAAGTTTGTAAATTGAGTCTGATTAATCATAATAACTATGGTATAGAAGATAAAGAAGGAGTAAGCTGAATGTTTGATAGTAATGGATGCTTTTAATACAGTTCATGCAATAATTAATGTTTTTCCTTCATTTAGGCAATATCTCACTAGTTGAATGTGCAAATTTCCTTATTGAGTAATGTGCATCTCCTAGAATTAGCTTATGGAGTTAGTAGTTCTTTCAGAGTTGACAATGCTTTGTTGAGGATTTAATGAAATAAAACAATTTTTAATTTATTGTTTAAGCGATCTTCTTATGTGTCTTATCTTTTGGTGTATGTATCTTTTTGACATGAAAATAATATATACATATTTCGTGTTATACAAAATTAACTTACTTCTATTTGTCAAAGTGCTTTCATGCTTTATCAAATATAATTCAACACATTACTATGTTGTATCATTTATCAAACTAAATACTTATGTTTTATATAATTTGTTTTTCGTTTAAATCATCTTTCAATCGAAACATAATCATACTTTTTATTTAATTATTTTTAGTACTTAATCAAAATTAATATTAAACTTTTTCTTTAACAATTTTAAAACAAATCTCAAGTAGAAAAAGAAAATAGGTTAAAATACCTTTTTGGTCCCAATTTTCGTCAAGTTTTGTCAAATTAGTTTTAATTTTGTTTTTGTGTTCAAATACATCACAATTTGCTCAATTTCAAGTAATTGGGTCCTTTTTTGCTAATACCGTTTAAATCATTAATGACTATGAACATTGACTGCCACGTATCACTTCGTGATTTTTTTAATTTTTTTTAATTTTTAAACATTTCAACAACCCATTAGTGTATCACGTGTCAGAGTCAATGTTTTATATTCAATTTGGTCCTTATATTCGTTATTTTTGTTCAATTTGATCCCAATTTTTTTTATATCCAATTTTGTCCCTCTCCAAATTGAAATCAAATTTAATTTTTATATTAAAATTCACATTTTTATTAAATATTTTTATTTAATACATTAAAATTCACATCATTATAATTTTTATATAAAAATTAAATTTGGTCTCATTTTCAATAGAGACAAAATTGGTTAATTTTAAACAAAATTGGGATTAAATAAAACAAAAATAACAAATATAGGTCCAAATTGAATATAAAACATTGACCCTAATACGTGGCATGTTGCTAGGTTGACACGTGTACATCTAAAAAAACAAAAAAAAAACTACGAAGTGACACATGACCGTCAGTGTTCATAGACGTTAATGATTTAAACAATGTTAACAAAAAATGACCAAATTAACAAAATTAACGAAAATTATGATCTATTTGAGCACAAAAACAAAATTAGGATAGAACTGATTTGACAAAACTTAAAAATTTGAAAAAAAAAATTAACTAAGAAAATACTTACCGAACAAAATAAATAATAATCTTATAAGATCACATAGGATATATAGTAAATATTTCAAAATAAATAAATTTATTATAATAAATATTATATTGTGAAAATTATTATTATAACATGATATTTTTCTAAGAACGTATTAATACCTGAGTGGATTATACATTCTTTAACTTCGTTCTAAAAATATCGGAATCTAATTTTAAAATCCACACTTATTAAAATCAGTGCCATGTCATGTTCAACTTGTTGATAAGGCCCCCAAAAGCTCCAAGCAATATTGGAAAGTGTACCCTTTTGGCTTTTTTCTTTTCTTTTTCCATCTGTGTAATTTTCTTAATCAAAGGTCCTCAAGTGAAAATTCAATTCCTATCCTGTAAAAAGAAAAGTACATGAACTTTAAGGAGAAACCATAATGAAATTACTTTCTATTTTTCTATGAATATCCTGAAACTAAGTGCTATTAGAAAAATTTTGATCACAAACCTCAAGAAGCCAAACCTGCTGCTATATTAGGCTTCTATTCGAAAATAAAATTTAAACTTAATTGAACTTTACTAAATCAGTTAATAAATTGATATTTATTTTATAAATTATTTTTAATAAAATGAGATTTGTTAAATTTATATATTAAAAATTAAATTTATCTTTAATACATTTGTAAGTTTCAACACGTTTCTTTATACTATAAATATCATGCTTTCAAGAAAAAATATCAAGGTTAAAATTTTCTTTTGTTCATGTTATTTTTATTTAATTACTTCACTTTATTTTTTTTTCAATTAAATCTTATTTTATGTTAAATAGATTTAATTTAATAATTTATGTAAGATTTATATAAATGACATTAACATCGTCTTTATACATGTCATGGTTGTATTTTTTATTAATTTCTTTTTCATGTTTTTAAGTTTTTTTTGTCATGTGTCTGAGATGTCTTGCATTCATATTGATTTTTATATTTATTTTTTATATAATTAGTTCAATTTTTTTTAAAGTGAGTAATGGTGTTCCTTTTCAAAATATATTTGAAATTAGAAATTAAGTCTAATTATAAGTTACATATTTATATTAAAATAATTTTTTAAAATTTATACGTCAAATGATTCCATTTAAACATTTAAATTAATTTTATTTTTTAATTTAAAGAGAATACCTATTTTAAACTTAATTTTTATAAAAATAATTTGATAAAAAATGTTTTGAAATAATTTGTTTAATCTAACAATTAAGTTGATTAACAATTACAAGTACGACTCACTCTTGAAAGAAAAATAAAAAAAATAAAACACTGAAAATTAAATGTAAACTTCTTATTGTAATTTTAAATTATAATATTTGAAATAATTAAAAAATGTATTTTTCTTTATTAGGTTATTGATAAATTTAATTCTTCTAACAAAAAAAAATTATTTTTCTCATGAAATTTAAATTATACTATTAATATATTTTGCATCTTTTAACTTAGTTTTTTTACTTAAATCAATTGAATAAATTAAATAATATTTATGATAATAGAATAAGTTTTGTAATTTATTTTTTCATCAGTTAGTAAGTTTAATTCAATTATACGTTGGAAAGGACAACATTGCTTGATTTATAAAAAAGTTTGGTATTCAATTGAGAAAAAAATAAATATTAAGACTCGATTAAATAAAAAAATTAACAAAATTAAAATAAAAAAAAAATACTACAAGACGATGTTACACTGATTATATAAATTTATTGACCAAATTAAATCTATTTAATATAAATTAAAATGCGACTTAAAAAATTAAAATAAAGGATTAAATTAAATAAAATCAACTAATTGGAATAAAATTGGATTTTGGTAAAATGTCAGGAAAATTAAGATAAATACAATAACAAGTGTAGAGCCGTCAAAATGAGTTATAACCCGCGAGCTAATCCGATTCATTACGGATTCGGATCGGGTTGGATTAAAAGAAAATTATAAATTTCAGTACGGGTTAAAAATGAATCCAACCCATTAAGAACCCAGCTCACCAACCCGCAAATAAATTTTAAATATTTAATTAATATATATATATATATATATATATATATATATATAAAAAATATATATATATATATATATATATATA
>Ga0099822_1003191_pt1 | contig 20931 bp, 11 predicted proteins | sample CowpeawhiteBW_FD_76839 | JGI IMG/M metagenome (GOLD analysis project Ga0099822, IMG submission 76839) | Root nodule microbial communities of legume samples collected from California USA - Cow pea white BW | ecosystem: Host-associated > Plants > Roots > Nodule | place: USA: California | collected...
ATATTTAAACAAAAGACCCACAAGAAGAAGAACACAAAAAAAAAAAAAAAAAAAGGAACGAGTTTTATATTGGTATATTTATTAAAAAAAAAAAAAAAAAAAAAAAAAAAAAAACCCCCTACCCCCCCAAAAAAAAAAAAAAACAAAGAAAAAAAAGAGAGTAATCCTGTCGGAAAGTATAGAAAATTAGATCTGTAGTAAGCAGAAATTTCCGGCAAGGAAGTTTGATCTAGCTGCTAATAAAGTTAAAAATGGACATTCTCCTCAGAAGCAAGCGGTGACGTGGGACAGGACTTTGCAGTACCTGTATCTATAAGGAATGCTTTTAAGTGCTTCCCAAACTCTTTTGGCTTTTCTAGGTTCACTGCATGCCCTGCGTTCTTGATGATTACCATTTGAGCATCTTCTCCTATATGCCTGCTCCAAAGTCAAATCCACACTTAACACTCTAAGATCATGTTTGAATGCAAGTCATGACCAAGAACATGAGCTTCCACTGAATTGAAATCTCTCACCTTTTTAATCTGTGGGCTAACTCCAGAGGGAATACCTGATCTTGCTCTCCCCATAGAACTAGAGTAGGCTGCTCCAATGTAAACCACAAAATTGTCAATATTCTAATATTCCAAAGAAGGTGAAGCAAATAATCTAGTTGCTTGGAATTTTTTTCTGAGATAACTACAGATCGATGCATCACAAGATGACAATTATTTCGAAAACAGTGAGGTTTGTTTTAGAAAAGTATTGCTTGCATGGATTCTAGTAGTGAAAAGTATAGATGATAAAAAAACAACATTAACAAGCTCATGATTGATCAACAAAAGAAGTTTATAAAGACACACACACACACACGTAGAATACTGTATGATAAAGTCTAAAAGTATCAACTAAAGGCATAAGAATTTAAAGAAAGAATAAATACCAGTTGGATCTTAGGAAGATCGGAAAGTTTCCGGCCTTTCAGTATCGCCTCAAGCAATTCTCTCTTTTCTTCAATGTATTCTGTACACATCACCTGCAAAAGTAACAAACACAGAATTGGTTTAACGTCCTAAATCATTTGATCTTTATACCAGCATGACCCTTGATTAAAACTGCTTGCTTCACTTGACCAAATTTTGTAAATTCAGCCACAGAGACATAAGGGTTACCACAAACACAATCAAACTCAAAGCTGAGGCCAATTTTCAAGAAAACTTTGACATACAGAAAAGAACTTGAGCTACAAATTCACGTTTTTGGAAGGGAAATTGGAAAAAAGAAAGAGATGCATACTTCAATGAAATCTTGAAGGAACCAGGTAGGGACTCCCCTGGCGGGTCTAACAAAGGAGAGTTTCATCAACTCCCTGAGTTTATCTGGTGTCTGTGGCAACAAGATGCTTGAAGCTTCTTCCAAAGTGGAAACCCTAAACAACCCATTCTGCATATCAACCTCCTCCAAGCACACCCCAGCACAGCACAGCACAAGCTTCTCCACAACCTCAGGGAACTGAACACCCACACTGTACCCTACAAACCCACCGTAGCTGATCCCCACCAGGCTCATTCGGTGCACCCCATGAGCCTCCATCATCTTCACCAAGCACTCCGCCTGGAACGACTCGCTCCTATCTCTCCGCGACGTGAAGGACTCCCCGAAGAACACTAGGTCCGGCACGTAGACGTTAAAGTGGCCGGTGAAGTGGCGCACGTGTTCCCCGTATTGCCACATGGCGTTGGCGCCGAAGCCGTGCACGAGAACGAGGCTGGGCTTGCATGGCTTCTGCAGCTTGGGCACCCAGCAGTGCATGGTGGTCCCCTCGCCGAGGTCCGTGGCGACGGAGCGGAGCCCCGCGGAGGCGAAGAGGTGGCGGTAGACCCAGTCCCGCGAGGCGGTGAAGCTGAAGCATTTGGAGAGTTTCGGCAACATGGAAAGCGTTGGTTGAAGGGTTGAAGGGTTGATGAATTGGAGGAAGGGAAGGAGACGATGAGGAAGAGAGGGAAGAGGAAGAAAAGGAAATGAAATGAAAATTCGTAAGAGACAATAACGTCAGGATATGATTAGATGTTTGTTATTTGTGAAATAAAATTTAGTGATGAAGAGGAAGGAGAATACGAGGTAAGGGTCTCCCAACACGACATCAGTTCGCAACAAACGCGGACTGCCATTTCATGTGACACATGCAATTCTACTATTTTCTTCTTTCTCCTTTTTTTTTTTCTGCATTCTTTATTTTACGACAATGTCACACACTTCACAAAGGACTCCTCTTACTACTTCGTGGTCAATGCAGTGGTTAGGTTAGGCTACAAAAGCCCTTGCTTAATAACTCTTCAAAATAATTTTACTCATTAAGGACATTTTGAGAAAATAATAATTGTGTGTAAATGCATAATAAGAGTTTTTTACTAATTAGAAAATCAACTATTAAACTTACAATTAATGTGTGTAAATATGCATAATAAGTTACGTAATTATGCCAACTGTGTTACTTTCTTTCAATTCTTTTTTACGTTACTGTTTTATTCTTTTCAGTTATTCAAAAATCTATTCTTTTACATCTGAACTAATCATTTCATAGCCTGAGCGTTAAAAAGTATATTTATATATTAAATCATTTAACAAATGATTTTATACATTGAAAAAATGAAAGATAAATTTTAATAAATAAAATACTATTCTAGTTTTTTTATCGGCGATACTATTATTCTAATAAAAAATCATCAAAAATGTATTGTTATTAGTTCAATAAATATCTCTTCAAATATCCTTACAAAATCAAAACCATTATATCTATATAAAAAAAACAAAAGGTAATTCATTAATATCAATGAAAAAAGCTAAATGTGTTATTCTATATGAAATGGATTAAGGAAACATATTCCATAGTAGAGAATTTTCTTATACCTAGATTCCGGAAATGAGTCCTAAAAATGATTGAAGTTTGTTTATTGTTAACAAATATTATTCATATAATTTTAATTTTTAAAACAAATATAATTTTCAATTAATTATGGTGTAAAGAAGTTTAACATAAATTTGGAAATAAGTCACTTTCATATATGTATAGAACAAAAAGAGTTTAATCAACATTTTTTCTCCAACATTAATGTCACTTGTATAAATATATATATATATATATATATATATATATATATATATATATATATATAATATAATTATTATTTAAAACTCAGTTTTAAAATTGAAAGTGAGTTAAACTTAAAATTGGTATAATTTCATATAATTTGGATCGATCTAGCATTTGGATCAAGATAACATGATATACACAGATTGACTCTCAAAATATGTCTGAAAAAAACTAACTTTTCTTTTCCGCACAAACATTTTGAGTCACATCTAAAATTTACAGGAGCCTGTTAGACCAAACTATTACGCAGACCTCATTTGCCTTTTAAACAGGTGCACAAACAGAGAGGGGAGGAAGAAAAGGAGGTGAGTGAGACAGCGTATACTTGGGTCCAAATTTCTATGCCTTTGTTTATAATACTTTTTAGAACAAAATTTCCAGATGAGATCAAAAAATGGAGCATCCCACCAACACAGACTAGTCTTCCCCGTGTTGCTCGTATAAAGTGCAAGAAAGGAGCCAAATCGACAGCCATTAACATTCTTGAGACGTATGAAGGTCAGTGTCGAAAGAACCGCTGGTATCAACTCCTGTTTTTTCTGAGTCTTTTCTCTGCAAGACTAGCAGTCTTGTTCTGTGGTTCAAGAACGAGAGCATGCTGGAAATCTGGATAAAACGTAAGAAAATGACAGAGGAAAGGGAAAATCATTAAGAATAAGTAGATGATCCAGAAAAAAACTATCAAATACACCTAGTTAGCCTGCCTGATAATAGTCTCTATGGTAATGGTCAGACAATGAGGCCAAGAATCAAAATTCCCTATTACGGGACACAACGAATACCTCATCCCACAACAGTACAAGATTCGAGTACAACTAAGACATCCGAAAGTCTAACAATTACGTGCTCTATCTCAAACAAAACCCTTTTTCACCCATGGTCAAGTATGTGAGTTCCTTAAAGATTAATTAAAAGATCTAATGAGACCAAATAAGGTACACACCAGGCACACTTAAATATGATTATCCTCATTTCTGCCTTTTTTGTATTCAACAGTTTTGTTCCACCTGTTTCTAAACGTCATCATGCTCCATAGGATCCGCATCAGAATCAAGAAAACAAACTTTAAAAAAGAAGTCCAAACATTATTGGACTGCTTGCGCAATATCAAAATTGATTAGTAATGACTGTTCTATTCTATGATATATGTCCTTGTCAAGAACTATCCTACACCATTTCAAATAAGATTCAAATGACATGAAAGACAGTTTTATTTATTTTTTAAATTGACGCACCTTTTAGAGCTTCCTTATAACGAAGTAGTTGTTCTCTAGCAGTTCCACGCCTCAGATATGCCTTCACATTCTGCAGTAAAATAACAATACACAACAATCCCCAATGACATCCATATGTGCTGTAGATATTCTTTTAGATTGAGATGTCAAAATCAAAAAGTACTACGAAATACAGGGATCTACTAAATGTAAATTGCAAAAATAAATGATAACTGGAACACTATTAAGCTTCTCCTAAGACAGATACCCATCAGGTAAGACATTTTAAGGTATTCAAAGAAATACATTTACCATAATATTAGGAATACCTTATCATGACATATAGTTATTAGAATTCATTAGTTATGGTTATTATTATACATGCCAAGTTTTAGAATACAAGTTTTTCACGATTTTGGCACTGTTGTCACATGCCCTAGCTTCTCACCTTCTTATCATATAATATGGCCTTATTGCAGTCCTCCTCAGCTTCCTGAAAGCTGCATATTTTCACAGTATACACCAGTTACATAGAAATGATGAAAGACCCAATTGTAAAAACAGGAGAAACCTTGTACCATCCTAACTCCAGGTAAGCAGCTGCCCGGTTGCTGAAGTAAGTTGCATTTGTCCCATCCAAGTTAATAGCCTCACTGTAGTAATCGACTGCCTTATTCCACAACCTTCCTTTAAAGGCTGCATTTCCCTGAAGAAAAAAAATGCCTTTTAGTGATCCATGCCACATATTGAAAACCTATCACCATTCCAACACCTTTACCCCATATAAAACCATTGACCCTTTTTGAGAAGTTTTGATACAGTTATATTATACATTCATTATTAATCAAGTGATCAAGTCTAACGGGTTTTACAAGATGACCTTATTTACAAAAGAATTTTATCAGAATACAAAAGAAATGCTGAAGTAGAACTAACCTTCTCCTTCAAAAGCTCGGAAGTTTCTATACCACCATTTGTATCCGGCAGTGGCAAAGCATAAGCAACAGTAGCTTGCTCCTGAATTGCTCTATACATATCCAAAACCGTATTAAGAAGAAATTTATCAGCTCCATGGGCTGAGATGAACGAGACAGAAGCACAACAATCATTGTGACATCCTAACGGAATTGCAACCTGCAAATGATGCATAAGCAAAATTAAAAATCATCAGAAGTTTCAGATAAATAAATAGAAGTTGAGAAGAGGGAAAACATTCATTCTTCAAAGCCTAAAGATAACAAGATACCTGACAACATCCAGAGATACTAGCAATGCTAGATAATGCAAAAGCTCTGTCATGAAACTCGGAAGAAAATCCTTTCTCTGTATTAAGCTTTAATGGATCATCTGGAACAGTGGGAATAACTAGTATTCCATCATCCTGTAAGACAATCAAAAACAGAGGAGATAAGGGCATACCATAAATAAATACAATACATTAACAAAGCCTGTTTGACATTTAATAATAAGAATCAGAATATCTTGATGGAATAATTTTAGGACAAATCAGTTTTTCAAAAATTGATATGAAAATCAATGCTATATAGGACTACTAGTTTACTTTCCATTTTCCCTAATCTTGCCGTAACAAGTTAAGAAAACTCAAGGCTATAACTTGGAAAGTTTACTTACAGTGACGAATAGCAATGACAGGCATACACACGGCATCATACTAGAGTAAAACATTGAAGAGAGTATATTAGTATTTAAATTATACTGATAGATTAATATTTAAAATATATTTTTCGTATATATTATGGATTTAATTCTATATTTTATTCTATGATTCTATAATTTCCTTTTTCTTTTATTAATCCTTTTAAAATTATTAACTTTTCTTTTTTACAACTATTTCATACAAAATGCTTATATTTTAATATTCTTCGACAAGTATTGGCACAATCCTACCACGACTATTTTCTTACGTAGCCATAAGTATTTTCTACCATGATGACTTCAGTAACATAGTATTGTGATTCATTCATAAATATTTCATTTATTCAATTTCTTTTTAATTTATATTTGAAAATGAATAGTATTACACTAAAAAGCTTTGCTTATAAATAAAAAAACTTAATGATATATTAAAAGTCATTTTAGTTTTCAGTTTTTTATTTTTTTAATATTTTAAATAATATGTAATACGACTCCACACATTGCACATTTCACCATGCTAGTTTTAACATCATTTGAAAGTTGAAAACATTAAGCTTGAGCATTACTGACAAATTTCTGCAGATATTACAGTACCTTTAACAAGCGTTGGAAAGCAACCCGCATTTCAGTTCTTACTTTATACAAGGTTTTCACATGATCATGTGTACTATTCATGGCTGCAATAACACGCTCAGATACAGCACGCCCTAACCTGGGTTTGACTGATTTAAACCACTCTTCATGATTGGTTTTGAATTCATATCTGAAGAGCAGATACAAAATTGCAATAAAGGGTTAAACAAGACCCTAAAAAAAATTTTAAATGCAATATGTTTATTAAAAAAGGCAAACGAGGGAAATGATTCATCAACCATACGGAAACATAAAGTATATATTTACTAGTAAAATACTAAAGAATAAATTAGCATACCCTTGTAAAGAAAACATAACCAAAGCGAGATCCTTCAATATGGACACTCCATTTTGTTGGTGTGTTATATCATGAAATCCCTTTAAACTGGGAACATTAGAGGCAATATACTGGCAAATATTCATACGTTGTGGGGACTGATCTGCAAAAGCAATTGGACCAAGAGACTTCATTGTTCATAAAGCACACAAACTTCCCTTTATCATGTCAAGACATTCAATGTTTTATCACTCGCTGTATCAACAATCAACCATACAACAACAACAAAAGCCTTTTTACACTTGGTGATAACAATCAAGCGAATCAACCATAAAAATTATATTGATATGTATAAAGGAATCATACATAAGTCTTCGAAGGTAAAGAAACTTACAACCAGACAAATTTTCAATTGTTTTGTCAATAATATATACTGTTTTCTGTGAAGGAACTTTAGATAGTTGAAAAATATCATCTGCAAAAATAATACGCCTTGTCCTTTTGAGCTCCACCAAATTCGTTGGAAGTAAAACAAGTCCAACATGACGTAGTACAGAAGCATCCCGAGCAAACCATCCTACAATGTAGTTATGCAATGAGGCAATAAACAATTAAAGAAGAGAATATTAAAAAAAAATTGTGCTCACATTAAAAGAACAACAGTGGAATCCTAATTCAACCCAATGAGCAGTAACTTATAATTAAGGTAAGCATATATTACACTGGGATGTCAGACCAAGACCTAACTAGACATGTTATACTGTAGAAACTGGAAAGCAATACCGATTACCAATCATCATATCTTGTTATATAGGACTCATCTGAAAATTTCTTAAACCGTGAATGTAATTTCCCAATTTTATCCACGTAATACTGGTCAAATGGAAAATTGATACAGAATTTAATAGTTTGAAAGAGATTAAAGGTAGATGTGGATATTTCAAATAAATAAAACCTCTTAATATATGAAAAAACAAATTAAAAGCATGGCGGTAAATCACACAATTAAGCATCATACCAACAGTGTCCAAGCTTTGTGCATTTGGAAGAACTCCAATGGTGGATACAACACCATGAGATGGTCGAAACCCAAGAATACCACAGAATGCTGCGGGAATTCTCACACATCCTGTTGTATCGGTACCTACAAAAGCAAGCACGATACTTGATACAGAAAACAATAGCAGATGATTTTTATGATCACAAAGTAAGTGCAATTTGTAAGTTTTCATATATGGATAAGACAGTGACAGACTATGCACAACAAGCCATGCTGCAACAATACATGAATGAGATCACAATAATAAACTACGAGCTGGAATCCTGAAATTGTGAATGCAACTATCCAAATATAATTTGTATATCCCCACAACCATGGAACTGAACTTTTAATAAGTGTGAGCATAGAAAAAACTATTTCACAGCTGTATAAGACCAAATAATACACACAAACGAACACTTTCCACTTTCCAGGAATACATTTGAGCACAAGAACAATTCCAATGTCCAGACCAAAATAAATTGATGATTGTTTATTACATTGAATAGGCAAGCTAATAAGTGAGAATACATACACAAATTGAGAGAATAGCATTTTCAAATGAAAGATTACTTGACAAGCAAGTAAACTAAACTCACCAATAGCAAAGTCAACGAGACGGGCAGCAACAGCAACAGCCGAACCACTGGAAGAACCGCCAGGGATGGATGAGGGCAAGTAAGGATTAATTGGCGTTCCATAAAACTTGTTCTCACCGGAAATCCTGCAATGCCGACGACGCAAGCCACCAACAAATGAGTAAAGTAAACGAGTTCAGAATCAAAAGGTTAATAAGAGATATATCTTAACGATGATGAACGGTTACACACTAACACTTATTATTACACACCCAAAAGAGAATTCATCCATAACAGTCTTGCCAACACAAGTAGCACCGTTGGAGAGGAGAGCAGTGATGACAATGGCAGTCTTCCCAGCTTCACTGTGCGTCCTCTTCCAATGAGGGTTCCCAAACCCCGTCACATACCCCTTCACATCGAATCTGCCGCAAACACGCAATCACTAAAACTCGTCTAATACTAGTACGCAAAAATATTTGAAGCAGAGGGAAATAAAGAAATGAAAGACGAAACGAACATGTCTTTGATGCCGAAGGTTAGAGCAGAGAGCGTTTGCGTTTGGTCGGGTTGAGGAATGGGGAGAAGTTCGAAACGCTCTACGAATGCACCGAAGTCCTCTTTGGGGAGCTTCCGCCGTCGCCTCCGGCGGGTCTCGGCCAGAACAACGGCGCCGGCGAGTCCTATTCCAATGAGGATCCAGACTTTAGGGTTGGAGGCATTGAGCTTCAACGATTTAGACATGATCGCCAACTTGACGTGACGATGATACAGTGAACACGCAAAGAAAGGGTTTTACAGAAAGGAGGGAATGTCACCGCTATCATGCGCCGCTCCCAAATAAATTTTCAACCTAATGTACATTCGCGCGAATCTAGCATACTCTATTTTATTACATTCCCACTTTTTTTTTTCTTTAAAGAGTCAGATTACAAAACATTCCCAGCATATATATCTACGGATTATTATTGTTTTTCGGCTTTTCTTAGGTTTTAACGAACAAATGTGTCTTTCACTTTGTTCTTTCACGGCATCTAGCGCCTTGATTATTATATATTTAGTCAGAAGTTTGATGTTCTCATGTTGGACTAATTAAATGAATTTAATTTGAATAAGTTGATGATAAAAATCATATCACAACTCAATCATAGACTTTTATTTATGATAAGATTCTGAAATATAGAAGTTTGTTGAATTTTTCGACAAAAAGATTATTTGAAGCGTGACAAAATTTAAAATTTTAGTGAATGTGAAATTTGTACTTGTAGATGAGGAAAACGACATTCTCATTTTGAACAAAATTTAACATTAATTTCGAGTTGAAAATGAAATGTGGAAGTTTGGAGCAGAAGAAAAGTTCATGGATTGAATTAATTGTACGATATGTCCAACCAAACCTTGTTTACATTCAGTTGAAGTGGTCAAAAGATTTAAACAAATAAAATTAAAAAAAAAAAATGGAACAATTGGTGTCGACACTTGAAAAAACTAGGCATTGGAAAGGTAGGGCTATTCAAAGTATATTGTAACTTTTGTTCATAACAAACGCATAATTCCCTCGATCAAATTTAAAAGCTATGTTCAACTTCACACTGCTCCATGTAATAAAGCAAATTACAAAGAAAAATGATGGTAATAATAATTAATCTACAGAAAACAAATGATGAGAAACTAAATGGCAGGAACTAATTTGATGAAGAACTGAAATTTTACAGAGGAATGAGCAAAACCTATGTTGTAGAAAATGGATATCACGAGATCTCCAAACAAATGGAAGTCTAAGATTTATGAAATATATACCAAGAAAATATAGGGAATAGTTGTGTGGTGTTGTGTTGTGTTCCCTCTTTCATCAATCTCAACCCTTGAAACGAACTACAATGCACGAAATATCATCCTTGCTGTCTTTGTCCAATGCCTCTGCAACTAGCTTTTTTGCTGCCTTTTGTGGATCTTTTATCCTTCTTGCAATATCAACTGCCTCTTGATTTGCCATTACCTGCAATACAATGCAATGCAACTGATGAAAAAACAACTCAAGTGGTGTAGAAATTGTTCAAGTGCTGCATAAACAATGGACAGAAAGATATTAGAATGATGGAGAACCTTCCAAAGACCATCACTAGCAAGTATCAAAAACTCAGCATCTGAGTTAATATCAAAATGATGTACATCAGGATCAGATCGTAAGTGTGATTTTAGATTTTTGTCTCCAAATGCTCGAGAAACTGCAAGCTGCCCATTCACTCTTGCAACATCTCCTGATATAAACCACTAACACGTTAACAAACTCCTCCAAATTACACAACAATTCTATTAATGTCACAAATTACACAAACACCTTAAACACTTCATCTTATTGAAATATAAGAATGACAGCATAAATCCCTGCATTGATCGTGTAAGCAATATCTAACAGACATTAACTGACTAAGGTTTATTAAAGAACCTGGCATGTTGGAGACAAAGCCTCCTTTGTTCTCGATGAAGCCCCTCTCAGTATTTGGCTCATGATCAACGGTCATCTGAATGGCCACCCCCTTCCTTGACAAAACTGCTCGAGAATCTCCAACATTTGCGACCCATAAGTTCTGATTATTGATAAGAATTGCAGTGACTGCAGTAGATCCTCCTCGCCCCAAATCAGAACTGTGAGAAAGAATGGCCTGATCTGTTGTCTCGTAAGCTTTAATGATAGAACTGGCAGGATCAGTCCAGAAGTCCTCCTGGAATAGTCAAGAGTACAATTTGTAATTCCAAAATACAAAGTTCGAAGAAGAAAATTAGGCCAAACTTCAGGGTTTTCTGACGATAAAGAGGTTATATAAAATCACATTTCTTTCTCTACCGGACTCTCTGGTACGGTCTTCTGCTGGACATTAAAAATCTACTATGTTGATACTTTAAAAGTCTTTTTAATATATTTTAAAACTTCAAAATCAGATACTATCAGTGTATTTTGCAAGCACAACAGAGGAATAGTACAGAAAAATCCAGCAAAAAATCTGAATTCATGATAAATCAATGCATGATACATTTTAGTTTGGTTGAGTAACTGACCTCCTTCAAGATATTAGAAAAGAGATGCTTTTGTAAATATGCAGGCACACTGTCTCCCAAGTGTCCATCATATATAGCAAAAAGTCCTAACTCTTGCCCTCCGCACTTGGCAATTTTTGCTACATGATAGTCCTCCATTGGGTGGTTTGCTTTCCCTTTAACTAGGCTAAAACCATACTTAACTGGCCACAGATGGCTTCTGCCCTTGCCGGAGCTACATGAAGACCGTCCTCCAACCACCTACAACTATTCAAGTCAAAATACACTAACAAAAAATCTAGTGTTTAACATAAAATGCCATCCAAGGAACATGGTTGGAGCATTGAAGGAACTATTAAAAAGACAAAGGAACATGATTGATTATGCAAGGAAACATAGCATAAATGTGAAGCCAGGAAGTAGGAAGTTGTCAATATGCACAGCATTCAGATATAAATCAGAGAAACAAACCCTGTACTAGATAATTCTATCTGGTTCACTGTCAGACTTAAAATGCCACAGCCACAGAATACTGAGTATTTATCAGCACCAACAACTATACATAAAACATAATAAGCATGGTTTTGAAAAATGGTCAGGGTGCAAATTTTTATGCAAAGCCAAGGTTTTTGGATCAGTGACCCCAACAGCACAACTGCAATTGTGGCGCATCAACCGCATTTGTAATTCCCAACAATATCAGTGGCAACAATTGTGAGGGGGACCATGAACACAATTTAAAACCTGGCTCATATAGTAGACTGAAAAAACACTGACAAAACATTCAAGAGTCAAAATTATATTAAATAGACAGTTTGGTTTATAGCAACCATTTGAAATGAGCCCTATGTCTCGAAAGTCGCTTACTGCAGAAAGTCCAACGCGGAATGCTACTTTTCCGAGGGTACAGATTAAAAGCACAAAAGAAAATTGCATGTTTCAATTTTCATTAACAAGTACGCTTAGAAAAATAAAATTTGGGACACACCAAAGCCATTCATTGCCCCAGCAAAACTCAATCCGCAGATAGACAAAGGCTGCATAAGGCCCCTCTAAGATACAAGAAAACCTTTTAAAACGTTACGAAATTGTATATTCATGAAGATTGACTATTCCAAAGGCAAAAGTTTAGAATAATAATGAAGAGGCCACAGATTCTGACCTGATTGAAGCAACAGAAACAATCCATGAAATAATTCTGCCCCGCCTCACCTTCCCCTTCTATTGCTCAACATCAAACTCTTCTCAAATCTTCAGAACAGAAAATTTAACAAAAACTTGACGGCAGAGAAACTCCAAAACTCTCCAACAACTGTGAATTATCAGCAAAACATTCCGATCACTGAAGCAAACAATTCTAACAATCCTCCCCAGAAAAAGAGAGGGCAAAAGGAAATCTTTCCAACACCCAGATAATCAGCAGGCTAAAAAAATTCACAACCAGTCCAAAAATTTGAAATTTTTGGCAGAAAAAGATATGAGAGATGGACAGGAGAAGTGGGTGGTCTCCTCTATAGGAAATGAAGAAAAAGAGAGAAAGCAATAACGAAGGAACAAGAAAAGCTTATAAGAAAACACCCCTTGTGATGAAAAGAGGATTCTGAAAAGAAAGAAGAGAGCAAAGAAGATGGAGGGGTGGTAAGGTAACCTTATGGTTTTGTTGAGAAAGTCTGGTCTGCAATGGGTGCGAAAAGGCAGAGGTTGCCCTTATTGACTTTGCAGTTTTGTGTTTGTTGTTTTGTTGTGTGAATGTTATTGTAATTGCTATTGCTATGCTGACACACTTTGTTTGATTATTACGTACAGCTGTTTTGAGGTTTCATTTCATAGTTCTTCTCTCAACTCTCTCTTCTCTCCCATCGGTGGCTGCTTTGCCTTGGGTTGGGTGGGGACTTGTGAAAGACTTCAAAAGTCAGCAACACTTTCTTTCTTTCTACCCTCTTCACACTCTCTCTCTCTTCTAACCATTCTCTTATTTTTCCTAAGATAGCTCTTGTCCCCAAAGGATAACACAAACAATCTTATTTTACAATGAACCAATTTCTTTTTATATTCTTACTTGCTTGACCAAGCAACACAATCTAGTGATAAGTGTAAAGAGTTTTACCATGTATCATATAATAAAAATTTATTATTTTTTATGCAGTGTAAAGAGCTTTAAAATCTGTAACCAATAAAAAAAATTATAATAGGAATCACTTTTAAGTTAATTATAGACAAAGATAAATAATTTATAATTTCATCTTAGGGATGTATTTTTTTGAGTAATAATGTATTTTCTCACTAATAATATGTAAATAAAAAAATTATGATAATTTCACTAAAAACTTCTCTCCAACTCTAAACAAAGTAACTCGTTTTTGTATTAATTAAGAAATTTAATTAATACCATCATTTAATTCCAATAATGATAGTTAAAAGTATGTTGTCTTTTGCTTGAAATTTGATATAAAAAATAAAAGTGGTACGAAAATAATTTATTTCAATATATTATTGAAATGCATCATTAAATAAAATAGAAATTTTTTCATATATATTTAATTTTCTCAAATATTTTTCTCTTCTTTTAGTAAATTAAAATATAAATCTTTTATTAAAATTCAAATATGTAAAAGAAAAACAAAATTGACATAAAACGGTGCTTTTATAGCATTTTTTTTTTCATTTAATGTTTTCTGTCATTTAAACAAATAATTTTTATTTACATTATTTCACTATTTCAACCAAAATATTAAACTTAAACATTTTTCCTTTTAATAAATAATACTACTGTAATACTTACTCAATGATACATTTATAAATATTAAAAAACCTGCATCAATATTTGAATCAGGTTGGTCCTTAATAAATGCTAATAGCTTTTCTTAATTTCCGTTGAAAGATATTTAATAGGAGTAAAGGAATCACTTAAATATATTAGATATATTGTTATTTTCTTACATGAGTAGTAGCATGCAGTAACACTGTAACAACTTCTTACATTACATTATCACTTAAATTTACTTTAAAATTAATTATGTTTATTTATAACAAAGTAGTAATATGCTCATTAAAAAAATGAGATCATCTTAGCAAAAATATTTAATAAGATAACATATTTATTAAATTTTCAATACTTATAATAATCTCTTGTTTCAGTAAGACGGACAGAATTAATATAATACAATAAATAAATAAATAAATATATATATATATATATATATAATATAATATAATATAATATAATATAATATAATATAATATAGTATAGTATAGTGAGAGAATAAGATCTGTAATAAAGAAGTCAACGCCACAGGTTAGATTTCTGAGACAGAACATTAACTCTGTGCATAGAAACAGTACAATTGGCAATTGACTAGAAAGGTTTGATCTTAAAGATATTGTTTTGAAACAACACATTAAATGCCAAATGTAAATAGTAAAGAACTGAACTTTGAAGACAAGGATTCTGCTGGGTGGGGCTCAGATTTAATTTCAGATTAAGTTAAATGTGTTAGGGTTAGGGTTAAAATCAGGGTTAGGGTTAGGTAGATGATAATAGACAGAGGGTGATGACAAACATCTGAGAAAGTCAGAAACCACTTTGTTCTGTATATAGTAAAAGCTGAATGGTCAAATTAAAGACTTGTTTGGTTCCTCCATAACCATAATTGCATCTCTTCCAAATTTGTCCTGTTTCAATTTCAATCACCCAAAATAAAAATCAATAGAAACCAGTTCAAACTCAATTGTCCTTTCTTTACCCTTCAACAGTTAATTGACATTTTCTAAAACAAATATTCAAATAAAATTTGAATCTCCTTGTTTCATCCAATTTGGAATTTAGGACCCTTTGTAATTTTAACTAATTTTAAATTTGATATTCATTTTTTATTATTATAACCTTTTATATAATATATCTATTTAAAGTACCATAGACTGATTTAATTAATTGAAACGTAACAAAAATAATATAGGAAAATTTAAAAATTGAATTACAATTTATATTTTATAAAATATATAATTAAGACAATTAAATTTTGTATATATTATTTTAAATAATAAGTTATAACTTAATTAAACTATATATCCAGAAAAAAATATATGAAATATTATTTTTTTAATTTAATTATATTAATTGATATTTTCTATTTTTAATACTGAACTGGTTATATTATAATTATAAAATTAAACAACCTCAAGAATTTAAAATTGTCAAATGTCTTTGTAGGGATTACAAGACAGAAAGGAACAATGTTGCACAAACTACACTTAAACGTTACTTTAAATACCATATTTAAGATTACTTTTAGTTAATCAAAATTAAAAACAAAAAGTTTCTACATTCACAATAAAATCATTACAAACATAATGAACATTTTTATTATATAAAACATGCTGATCATCACTTTGCATAAGATAATCAATAATAGAATGATTACAAACAAGCACGAGTGTCTAAATTTGTTCAAGAAAAGATATTCAGACATCTCATCACACAATGATGAATATTTGAAATTCAGTTGATGAATTTGAACTGTAAAAGATTGAAAAATGGATAATGAATAAGACTTTCTCCAATTGGAAAAGAGAAAAGAAAAAAAAAAAGTAAGTGGATGTGCTTATTATTACAACCATGAATAGGTCAACTCCCCGTGATTGCATTGCATGCATTGGTTTGTGCAGTGTTTGGTGGATCAGTGAATAGCACAAAGCCAAGTCAAATCCCATTCAGATTTGGTACCACAACAAAACAATAGGAGAAGTTATTTTTGCTTAATTCTTAAAATGGCTACTCTCATTGTGCCATGGGAAAAACTAGAACCTTTAAAATATGATAAAATTCGCGTGACAACCCGACTTATCACGGATTCAAGTTGGGTTGAGTTGAAAATTTTTCATAAATCTCAATAGGGGTTGATTTTGACCCGATTCATGTAGAACCCAGCTTTCCCGGATTAAACCCGTGATGAGTCAGGTTGGCTCACCAACCCACAAATAGATGATCACACAAGTATTTTTTGTTAAGTTGGATTTTGTATTTGGGTCAAGTTAGGTTATTTTTTTTAGCCTATATATAGATAATTTGTATTTTTTGTGATTTTAGTTTGTATTTGGATTATATTGAAATTTATTTAAATTTTAATTAAAATTATAATTTAGTTTTGACTGAAAAAATAAAAATAAAATATATCTTTTTTAATTAAGTGAATTCATAAACCAACTAGTTTAATTATCTATCCGTGATGGATCGGCCAAGTTCGAATTCTTTTTATTCGTTAATAAATCAACATGTCACCACTTCACACGCGTGAAAACAAACAGTGACCTAGGTGTACGAGGTGGGGTTTTGCCACATGTACAACCCGTGTTGATGTCTCCTCCTTCTCTGTTTCTGTTGCTCTGTTACACAAAAACAGATGAACTTTTCCTGTGCTGCTATCAATTATCTTAAACCAACAGCAACAAGAATGCCAAAACCATACTACACTCACTTCTAAACTACACTGACAATTATGTCACTATTTGTAATCAAATATAATTGTAAAGAGTTATATATTCTTGTGGTTAAAAGTGTAGTCATGAACATTTTTTAGTATAAAGTCGATTACAATTTTAAATCAAATATGATAATTTAATTTAAGTTGTATATGTTCTTAGTAAAAATAGTCATCAATCAAATTTATCTTGTCAAAACGAGTTATTAATCTTGAAAGGTGGGATCTTTGCGATGTAATTTTTTACTTAGAGGGACAGTTAGAGAAATAAGATCTCTTCAATATAGTATACTCTTATATTTATATTTTTTACAATGTGAAAATGTGATGTACTTTTAACAATTTTATGTAAATTGTTTATGATGGTTAAATATCTAGTAATCAAATATTATAGATACATTAGCACTTGTGTAAATCACATTTGGTTGAATTAATGTTTAATTATACATACAAACAATATTAATATGTATCTTAAAAGATCAGGAAGAAAGAGTTATAAAAAAAATTAAACTTTTTTTCGTATGATAAAATATTCCAAACTAGTAACAAATCAAATTTATTGATTTGGTAGATTTAAAGGAAATATGATAAAAAAAAATTGTATTTCTCTAAAACGAATAAAATGAGAGTTTGAATGTGTAAGAGTTGATGAAGGACAATAAAACTATTTTAGTATTATCACATCGTACAATCAAAACAATTTTTTTCTTTCAACCATATAATAATTATTTTTTTGTTTTTAAATTTCATTCAAGTGTTAAAATTTGAATTTGAGATAATGTCCAAGAAATTCAATTAAGCTACATTTCAAAATTGATAACTTGCCTCTAAGTTAGGTGAAGCTAAAATCATGTCAGTTAGTCAAAATTAGATCAAGGGCAATCATGCTTGAAAATAACACGGGATTTGAAACAATAAAAAATTGGTTTTGAACCTAAATTAACACTTTATAGATTGAATTCAAAGTCACTTCTCCATAAAAAAAATAAAAATAATGCAATGAGTATTTATTTATGGAATCTTATGAGCAGTAGAGAAGAATGCAAAGAGGATTTGATTTGACAAGACTGAATCAAGAATGCACACTGAGTATAGTTGACCACAATAACTGCACTGTTGCTATTTTTTTAAAGAAAAATGATACTTTAACAAATTTTTTAAATTAGATTAAAACTAATTTACTATAACACTATAACAATTCTTTTAGATTAAACCTAAGTCGAATTACCTTATTTTGAATAAATGAGCCCAATTCTTTTATGATAAAAAAAAACATATGTTATTAAAAAATTATTAGAATGAAAAATAAATTTTAAAATTTCTATCAAAGTTATAAAAAAATATGCACATCAAAAACCAATTACAGGAATATATTTCTTTTTACTAATTTTCATAATGTTATAAAAGTTCTCTCTGATATTCTATCACATTAGATTAACTGTTACATTTGGTGGGTACCATTACAAATAACCATAAGAAAAATATTGGTTTTAATAATATAAAGTATTACTACAATACGAAGAAGGAATAAAATTATATTACAAATAGATAAATATACTATGATTTAAAAGAAACTTCAACATTATTAATATAAAAATATTAAATAAATGATCAGGTGGAAGAGAATTTTTTTCTTAATGATTAAAAAGCTATCTTATTATATTTATTTATGTATTTCAACTATAATGTGGAGTCCAAAAGTTATTTTTATTTTATTAATTAAGAGTCATATGTATATTGAATTATTTGGAAGGGATATGATGTATTTCAAATTAGACGACTTGAATATTACGAGTTTTGATTTTGTCCCCGTGCTTTCTATATCTTTTAATTTTTCTTTCTGGCATGAGTTTAAATTGTGTCTCCTCATGCTTTCTTTATCTTTTTATTTTTCTTTTTCTTTATGAACTTTTCATGTATGTCAACCTAGTTAAAATGTTAAGATTTTATAATAATGCCTAAAGTGAGTTTATAAAATAAAGTAATTAATATTCAATTTCTTTAAATTTCAATATCCCACCAACATTTTACTGCAAGAAAAAAAAATCACTAAAAAACAATTCCTTCACTAGGAAAAACACATATGCTTACAACTAAAATGACATGGTGCAGAAATAAGACTAACCGATCAAAACGGAATTTAAATAGTTCAGCAATAAAACAGGCCTGATAATTAGCACTTGGTATATAATCACATAATTTTTCCGCCACTGTGGACTTTTGTACAAATTGCAGTTTAATACTTTAGCAAGTTACATCATTATGTCATGACCCCCAACCATCTATAAACAGAATTATCCTGTTATACTAATTAAACCATAAATAAAATAAAAAAACATGTTTCATTAGACTACAACATCTGAACTGTGAAACCAAAGTGCGTTCTAGGTATCATAATCTATTTATACGCAGCGTTGGATACAAGTAATTTTGATCACAAATATATACATCAAGATGATGTTAGGACTCCCCAGTGCATGCGAAATATAGGCAAACTGGCCCCATGTATTTACAGAGGTGAAGATGGGAGTAGGCAGCGCAGGGTCAGTTAAATGCTATAGGAATGAAATTATCGTCTTCTAAAAGCATATCAATATCAATTAAATCCTCCACACCATCAACTGTCCCTTCAGAACTGGTCAAACCCTCGTTAGGTCCCTGCATGATATTTAATGGCTATGAGCATATCATATCATGAACCCAAATATTAATGACTCTGTACCCACCCTACCAGAAGTTAACAAATACCTTGGTTTGACGGAAGTCCTCGACAACATTTAACAGACGTCGGTATTGGGCACGTGCCTCTGGATACTGAACCATGGACTTCACTCTTGATAAGGCCTTTTGGATCTTTTCTTCCTTTTGTTTCCGTCCCTCCTTGAGGAAATCATAATCATCTTCTTTCTGAGAATCATTTTGTTGACTGGGGACTTTATTAAGCGCATCTGGTCGAAATCCACGTAAACCGCTACCCTTGCGCCTCCAACGTAATATGACCTTTTCTAGGATCCCCACAGACCAGATGATTGGTTTATACTGTTTCCGTACCTGGTGACCTCTTATATGGGCCTTCATACCACAGAATTCAATAGTCAGTGGGAGTAGCATGTCATGTGGAAAAATATATGAAAAAAGAAAAATGAAAAGAACACGACAGTCTATTAAGTAGTCACATTGAAGGTACTAGTAGCACAGTAGGGAAGGGCAAAGTTGATTGCCAAACATCAAGTTCACACCTAAAAGACTCAGGCCATAGATAATTGAACTAAAAGCTTTGGGTGTCCTCTGAATACCATTTCTGGTAGCTTCCTAAACTAAAAAAGAATGCAAATATCAATTTCCTTTGCAGGTAGTGACGGGTGGGTAAGGAAAGACTTGTAAGCAATAGTGCTATGTATAATTGCCTTTAAGACCATTAGGAGCTAAAGCTTCAAGCTCATGATCTTATGACTGTTAAAACACCAACCCACCAAGTAAATGCATGTTTATATTTTGGATTGTTTTCTCCAAATTTTGACAATCCCAATGTGTGACCCACATGTATACAATGGTTAAAGGAGAAAAGAGATGAAACAGTTTACAGGAGCATCTTTCCATTCTTTTTCCTGAGATTGTATCAATCAAAATCTCTCCAATATAATTGATACAGTGATTTGATGAGAACTTAAGAACATCCAACAATATTCTGCTTTACTTAAAAAGAAAGATGTACAGTATTAAAAATGAAAAAATCAATAAAAAGAGCAGATAACCGAACCTGGATTTTAACAACTCTTTGCCGAATCATCAAGAATTCTTTTCTCTTCTTCCAACCACGAAACTTTTTCTGTATGTGTATTGCAGCAGCATTGGCTAAACCATGTCCTTGTCCAGATTTGTAAG
>Ga0099822_1003192_pt1 | contig 20923 bp, 16 predicted proteins | sample CowpeawhiteBW_FD_76839 | JGI IMG/M metagenome (GOLD analysis project Ga0099822, IMG submission 76839) | Root nodule microbial communities of legume samples collected from California USA - Cow pea white BW | ecosystem: Host-associated > Plants > Roots > Nodule | place: USA: California | collected...
ATATTAATTTATATATATATATATATATATATATATATATATATATATATATATATATATATATATGAGTGTGCGTGTGTGTGCGCAAACATTAATTTATAAAATATTCTGATTTTTTTTAAATATTTGAAAGATAATAGTTGATTTTTTTTACGAGAAACTTCGTATTAATTAAAATTTTATCAATGGATATTTAAAAATACTTTTTGAAATGTAAATTTTTAATCAAAAATACTTATTATTTTTAAATGGATATTTAAAAAAAAATCTACATGAATTTCTTTCTCATAAATATTGTTATGGATTCTTTCTTGCATGAAAATTATATATACTTTAAATAAGAACGGATAAAAAATCTAAATTGTAAAACCAATACATAACAATTCGAATCCATATTATTTAAGTCTATTTAAATAGATTTACTTTAAATTTAAATCTTTTTTTATTATTCAAGTGCAATTCATATAATTGGGTTTGGATTATATTTAGCTTGAATCACATTTTGCATTTTTAAAATTAAAATCAATATGCATCTAAGTCGAACCAAGGTGACTGAGGACCAGTCAAATCAAGTCAGCTCGAATCTAAGGTTGAATAGGTTCAAGATGAAGGTCGAGCCAAATTGACCTAGGTAAAGTCGAGTTTGCTAGACGAAAGGACTAGTTGGTCAATATGTTATGGAGAATTTAGCCGAGTCAAAAGCCGAAAAATCAAGTCAAGTTGACTTGGTATAAAAGTTGAGATGGGGTTAAAAAATTGAGACAGGTACTCTTGAGCTAGAGGTTGAGGTGATTCATCTCAGGTCGAATGTTGAGCTGAGTTGGCTCGAGCTATAGGTCATACGAGTCAACTTAAGCTGGAGGTCAAGACGAGTCGGCCTCGATCAAAGCTTGAGACAAGTCGACGCGTCTCTTAGCAAAAAGGATGTCACCACTACCCCTTTGAAGCTAAAGATTTTGATGGATACTCAAGAAAAAAATACTACAAGATTCAGAGAAGCTTAAGATAAAGATATAGAGTATCTAGGGTGTCAAGTCACTATGGATAAAGAGGAAGCATAAGAGGAATAATCAACCAAATCGATCACCTCTCTTAACAAGTGAAATCATTTTTTTCATGCATATAATAAATTAAGGTTAAAACATAATTAAATTATGTTCCTACAGTTTTTCAAAAATAAAAATAACTTTTGAATTGAAATTGATTTTTAAATCAAGTATTCTCTTATTATAACTTCTCCTAAAAATCATCTTTTCTATAGAGAATAAAAATTAATTTTTAAATTTATTTGATTTTATTTGAATTAATTAAATTATGTTTCTACAAATTTTCAAAAATAAAAATATCTTTCGAATTGAAACTGATTTTTAAATCAAGTACTCTCTGACTATATCTTCTCTTAAAAATCATCTTTTCTATAAAGAATAGAAATTGATTTTCGAATTTATTTGATTTTATTTTTTAATTAATTGAATTATTTCTTTAAATAACGTAATTTGAGAAAGAGAAAAAAACAACACATTACTACTGAGTGGTAGCACAAAAATAAATTGATTAAGTTTTTGCCTCTGTTATTTAAGTTGGATGAGAAAATTCACTTGTGAAAGGAGTTGATTGATGAACATTCTGTCTTTGTATTCTTACTTTCCAAGTGACAGTGTTCAAATATTTTAATTGTAATTTTCATCCTTTGTTTTGTACAGAGGAGGTGTTTCGTCCCTTGTATGATTCAAAGGAGGTGTTGTCATATCTTGAAGGGCTCAAGAAAGGTGTTTATCACTAGGTCATTGTGGTTGTAATTGAAATACTAAAGATAGTGAATTGGGATTCTCATTCTCACATTGAGGTGACTGGGAACTGGATGTAGGGTTGACTATACCCGAACCCATATAAATTAATGTGCGAATTTTTTCTTTCCTTTACCTTTCTTTTTATGCTTCCGGTAATGCACTTAATTAATAAAACAAAAAAGGATAGATTTTCAAGTATAGACGTCAAGAGAAAAATTTAAAGCATCAATTCAAACCCCCTTCTTGATGTCATTTGTCTAACAGAGTCGGTTTGGACCAAAGATCAATACAAGTCAGTGACCACATTTCTTTAAGGAAAATACAATCCTTACAAACTATAAGGTATAAGATATTAAATGTAAGATATTTTATCTCTTAGAAATTAAAAAAAAATACAAAGAACCTTAAAATAAACTAGTCAAATTTATGCAAATATTTTACAAATTATATTAAGCAAATCATTTTTTTATACTATACAACATAGTCATTTTTTTTTGTGTAAAACCTTATTGTTTGGACTATGAATGATTTTAATATTCTTAATATGAAATTAGTCAATGATTATCTTTAAGACATGTTAGAGTTTCATTCTTGAAGTAATTTGATTTGGTCTTTTAATATACCTCATGTCAAGACTATGATTCTTTGGAAACTTCTTCATCGTTGGATTCCTACCAATAAGCATATCTAGTTTTGTGGTATGGTTATTTCACTAAAAAAATCACAACTTACCGAAAAATTTAGATTCATCATAATAACAAATTACTGTGAGGATTAACAATGAATATCCTAGTTTAAGTTACGAATGGAAATATTTTTTAGTAACCTTGTATGTGAATTTGTTAACCAAGTATTCGTCGGTAAAATCCATCGGTAAAGTTTTGTGAGCTGGCCATCTATAAATTTCTTCAGTAATGGATTAATTTCATCATTAAATTAGTGGATGAAATCACATTAAATTTTTAGAATCCCTCTCCCATTTAACTAGTGTCCCAAAACGTGAATAGGCTTTCATCCTCATCTAGAGTGAATAGCAAAAACCCAACCCTACGATGATGCTATCGTGGCCCTGCTGTGACGTTGTCGTGGCCCTGTCGTGACACTGTCATGGCTCATTGTAACCTTGTCATGAAATTCGTGGCCTGAGCGAGGTGCCATCTTGTTTGTGGGTTAATAGAGGCTTGAGGAAAAAGCATTGTTCATCGAGGGACCCTGTTGCGTTTAGTGTCGCACCGACCACTGAGGTAAGCGATGATTTCATTGTTTTGTGGGTGGGGTTTCATGGTTTTGTTTATTTATTAAGGAAGAAATAGATTAAATTATCTGTGATGTATGAATTGGTTTTTATCTTGTTGTAATCTATAAATGTAATGGTTGAAGCGGTAGCAAAAATTTGAAAGAAAAGGATGAAGGGAAAACAATGACAAGTTACCCAATTGTGTATTAGGGATTGGGTAATTTGGTATGAATTTGGTACTTTCTTTAATACGCTTATGTCTTTTTGATTAATCCAACTTGCCTCAAGTCAAGGTTGTAATTCTTAACTGTTCAGTAACCCTATGCTCAATATCTACTAGTGAATGACATGTTTTCCCCAAAAAATTCTACAAGGCATCTCTAATGGAGTGTTCTAAGCAATTTGGTAGTCATATAAAGCATCCTTAATCCTCTTGTTCCAATCCTTCATGTGAGACCAATATGTTTTCTCTAATTTGTTTTAGTTTCTTATTTGACACATCTACTTATCTAATCATCTAGGGATGGTATGAGTTTGAGATCTTATAAGTGATGCCACATTTCCTTGATAGTGCAAAAGTTCATATGCTAGTTTTATTTTAGCATTTCCACCATAAGAAAGGTCTTGCATAAGAACATTATGGTTCCTTGCTTTGTTGAAGATAACAGAGAAATCATTAGTTGATGATGGATCATTGACATCCCATTCCCCAAGCATCATAAGGTATATGGCTAGTTTGTCGATGAAGTATTTCAACAAACAACTCATCTTTACAAGGGATCTGAACAGTTTGTTGATGAAAGATCTCAAAGGACACATGTAAGCAAACATTTTTACTATTATTTTGCCTTTAAACTTAAATTTGTACCATATTTAACTATTTTTTCATTCTATTAACAAGAAGAATTTGAAATTGGACTTTCACAGGTCAGATTTGAGCAAGGGTCATGTCCTGATGCATCATAAAACATTAACAATGATGATGTTACACAGAATGACATCATTAGGACACAATGCTGGATTGAGATTGTGGTGGAAAAAATAAAGGAAAACTATATGGGTTAGGATAACTTGTTTCAAATTACACTAGTGGAAGAGGTACCCTCAAGCATCAACCATTTTCAAAATCTAGTCATGGAATACTTGACTCTTGATGCCCAGACACATCTTCAACAACATCATTCCAACCAAACCCAGTCTTGGCAAAACCCTATCTTAGTCCAACCCATTTCAATCCAAGAGCCAGAATCTCAACAGACCTTCAACAAGAAGGTAATAATTCTAATGATTATGTAGATTATTAGGACCTTTTTTATATACTTATTAGGTGTTTTCTATTATGTATGGATACATAACTTACCAACATATTATTACTTCAAAATCTTATTTTCTATTGTATTTGGTATTGTGATATGGTATTGTAGAACAATTGATATTTGAATTGGCTAGCATTGTATGTATCTACTTAAGTAGAAATATTAGTAAGTCTGTCTGGGTGTAGAGAATGTAGTTAATTGCACTTGTATTGCTTGTCTGTTTGGAATAAATATTGACAGGTTTGTTTGAGTGTAGAGAAAATAGCTCACTGTTCTAGAAACATGCATTGCATTTACTAATGGAAATAATCGTTGATAATGTTTTATAAATGTACTGACGAAAATATTCGTCTGTAATGTTTCATACAGAAAACTCATTGAACCATATTATTACCAACAAATATATTCTTCAGTAAATATTAATGATTGCGTTATTAGCGACAAGTTTTGGCCCTCCAGAATTCTGTCAAAAAAAATGTTTATCGATGAATTTTTATTGTTTTAGACGGATTATGGTCATTGATAATACCTATTTTTTAAGTGTTTGTTTTATGTGTAGCCTATGTAAAGATCCTCAAAAGAGTAATACTTAATTATTTCCAATATATAATCTTTCACTAAATTAAATCCTAGTTTTGTTGAAAATCACATAACGTTAATGTTCATTTGGTGGTGCCACGAGTTAGTATCATGGTTTTTATTTTTTGTTTTTTTTATTATTTTTTTTTTGTTTCCTTTTTTCTTCTGAATTTTCTTTCATCCTTTATCTCCTTCCTATTTTTCTTTCACCCTAATTTTCAATTTCTAACCCTAATTTATAATTTTCCTAGCCCTAAATTTCACATCCCTTAATTAGAGGTAAAGGTGTATCTCTGAGTGTTTTTGCTGCGATTTCCCCACCCCTTCTTTGGAGCCATTATGTGATTGTTGGTGTTGCTTCAAATTTCCCTCAAATTTATTTTTTTAGTTGTTGACCTCTCTTTTGGATTAAAGGTAACTATATCGAGCCATTCTTTTTAATTGAGATGAACAATTGTTAGACTATTTGTTCATGTTTGTGTAGTAAATTGTTGTAATATTTTTTATGTTTGTTGTTGTTATTTTAATGTATTTTTTTGTTATTGAGATGTATGTTGTTGTCTACCGTTAATTTGTGTTGCGTTGTTGTTTTGAGCTCACATTGTTAATGTTTTAAGCTAAAAGTGTTACTGTTTTATAACACAGTTTTATGCTGAAAGTGTTGTTATTTTAGCACATAGTATTGATTCTTGTTATGTTAGTTAGTTGTCAAACCACACCACACCAACATTTGTCTTGGTGGACTACTTTAATTTTGTTTGTATTGTTGTTTCAGTAGAAATATGTGTTGTTGTTTGGGTTGTTTGTTGCTTGGCTTCATGTTTGTGTTTTTTTTCATTGAGTTATGTCATTTGTGTTTGTTTATGTTAGGATTCAGTGAACCTGGGGAGGGGGGATTAGTAAGATATAATGGATGAGTCAAATATTAATCCTCCTCCAAGTGTTGATTATGAAACTGAGAATGTTATCATGAATCGGATAATGTTGATGCGGTTGAAGAGGATATGGATGAGAGTGTTAAATTTTGAGAATTGTCTTCTAATAAGAAAATTAATAAGTCAACAACTTCTGATTGTTGGAAATATTAGGAGTTGGTGATGATGGAAAAGAGAGGGCAGAGTGTAATGGGTGCAACTAAAAAAACATTATTGGTAGTAAAAAGTATGACACTTCTCCTTTGAAGCGTCACATTGAGAAATATAATAAACATAAATTTGAAGATGTGAAGCAGGTGATAAGGATGGGTTAGGAAAGCTAAAATCTAGAAGCATAGATCCAATGGTTTCCCATGAGCTATGTGCCAATGTAATTATCCAGCACAGTTTACCATTCAACTTTGTTGATAATGAAATACTTAGAACTTGGATAAGTTATATGAATCTTGATGTGTGTTAAGTTTCTAGAAATACGATAAAGAGTGATGTTATGAAAATACATATGAAAGAAAAAAACATGCTAAAGGAAGAGTTCAAGAAAATCAGAAATATGAGTTGTTTAACATCCGATTTGTTGACTTGTATAACTGGTGAGGGTTATATTGCTTTGACAGCACATTATGTTGACATAAATTGGAAGTTATGCACTATAATTTTGAACTTTTGCCACTTCCCTCCACCTCTCATTGGCTTTAAGCTTTCAAAGAAAATAAATGGATTTTTGGATGATTGGGGAATTGAGAAAATAGTATTTTCTTTGACTTTGGATAATGCATATACTAATGATGTTTTGATCAAAACTTTAATAAGTGAGCTTCTTTTCAAAATTCTTTGGTTTGTGATGGTGAGTTTTTGCATGTGCATTGTTGTGCATACATTTTAAACTTAATTGTGCAAGAACGATTGAAAGCTCTTGGTGATTCTGTATATCATATTAAGGAGATCATAAAGTATTTTAAAGGTTCTGAAAGTAGGATGATGAAGTTTAAACACTATATTGAAAAAGTAAGGGACATTGATGCCAAAACAGCTTTGTGTATAAATGTTCCTACAAGGTGGAACTCTACTTATTTGATGCTTTAGAGTGCCCTTAAATATCAACGTATGTTTACAAGTTTGCACTTAGTTGATGAGAATTATAAGTATTGTTTGTTTAAGAAAAAATGGAAAAGAGTTTGAAAAGAGTTAAAAAAAATCTATGTTTTTTGGTTACACTTTTATGATATTACAAATATGCTTTCTGCCTCAAGTTATCCTACATCAAACTTGTACTTTTACAAGTTTGGAACATCCAAACCCTTTTAATGGAAAGTTTAAAAGATGAAACTCAAGCTATCAAAGATTTGGCTGAAAGGGTGATGGTAAAGTTTAATAAATACTAGGATGAATGTGGCATTGTCCTTGCATTTGGAACAATCTTAGACCCAAGGATAAAGTTGGAAACATTGAGATATTGCTATGAGAAGATAGACCCTCTTACTTCGGAAATAAAGTTAGAGAACATGATAGAAAAATTGTACAAGCTTTTTTCTGAATACTTTTCCAAGAATGACATTTCCCTCTCCTAAAGCGTAAGCATACTGATTTGTCAACAACGTCATCCTCAATTGATTCTATCAAGTCAAATGCTCTTCATGTAAGTCATATAATCATATTAATTTCTACTAATTTAATTGTTATTATTGTACATATAAATACACTAATGATTTTGGTTTTTATGTTAGGAATTAAAACAACGCAAGCTTCAGTCTTTTATTAATATAAGAATGAACATACTTGACATATACTTGGATGAGCCAACATTGGATGTTGATATTACTGAATGTATGGATGTTTTTGAATGGTGGAAGAGTAATAGTCAACATTTCTCAGATTTTATAAATCAAGGCTTGAGACTTGCTAAGTATCCCAATTACCATAGTTGCATCTAAATCGGCTTTCAGCATTGGTTCAAAGATTTTGAATAAGTATAGAAGTCGTCTATTGTCAAAACATGTTGAAGCCATAATATGTACTTGCAGCTAGAAGCATGGGTTTTGTGAATATGGTAACTTCTCAAATTTAAATTCTAAAAATATATTTTCATAAGCAATGTTTTATATTCTAACTTGTTTATTTCAATTGCATTCCATGTGTTATTTTAAGATGATGATGTTGATCAAGATGGAAGAGGGAAAAAGATTTGTTCTAAGGGTGAATCTGATGAATCCACCCTAAGGCTTATAGCTTAGGCCATTTACTAAGCCCATTTTCTTTATTTTCCTTTGTTTTAATTAAATAAATGTTATTTCTAAATTGGGTTCTTTATAAATACAACCTAACAAAGCTGCCAACATTTTCCAGCGTAACATATATTGGTGGGCCAAGATTTCTTCAGCAGCCAAAAAGGTGTCAACTGGGTCCGCACGTAGCAGCCCAATTTCACCTAGTGAGATTCATCATGTGGAGCCAGCACCTGTCATGGCATGTTGTTGTTCAAAGAGCCATGTGTTTGGGCCGATATAGCAATAGCCCAAGTCTTACACCAAGTCTCCTATTCACGCGAGGCCATTCTACTTCAAAGAGCCATCAACGCAGCCAATTGCATAAGAGAGGCAGAGCAGCTAAGATTTTCCCCTTCTCATCCTCAGGCGTGCAATCATCGTCACGGCGCCTGTCAAATGCTTCCTCCCTCACCTTATCACTGTTAGGGTTCCGCTAGCGTCCCCAACCTTAGTCAGGATTTCATCTTGTCGTTAGGAACCTTTGTTAGACGAAGTTTTTTTCTCTTTTGTTAGTGTGTCGTTCAATACATGTCAATTAGGTTTAATTTCATTTTCTTACTTAGCTTTCAATTTTCATTGATCTCATGTTTTTTGTCTTAGGTCTTGTTTAATTTGCTTTATATGTTGCTGATTCCTTAGACGTTGTGCCTAATTTGTGTGTTGTTCAATGTTGCGCATTTGTTCTCTCACTGTTGTGTATCACATGCTTAGTTTTTATGATTGTATGTTTCTGGAGTTCTAACTTTGCTATTAGATCATTAGCAAAATTTTCTGCAGTGCTAATTGATATTGTTCTTGTTTAATTTTGCTAAACCTACTAATGTTTGCATTGAGTTGTTTCTAAAACCAATTTGTTAGCTAAGGATTGTTGTTGACTGAAGCACTTCATACGCATTCCATCATAGTGTAATTTGATTCATATCAAACTCTATGTGTGGAAACACAAGCTTCTCATATGTATGCACAGGTAGTGCTATTGGCATAATTCTATTACTATGAACATCAATTTCTACATCAATGTTCATTCCTAATTTTTGTATCCTTGAAGCTGAATCATGTTTACAGTTTCATTTATCTGCGTTGCTTGCATTGGTTTGTGTTGGTTGAACAAGTTTAAACTGGCCTAAGTTTCTTGCAAGTGATCTTTTGTTCCTATGTCAGTCTAGTTGTTTTGATTGATTGTTGATTTCTTTGATCAGAACCATAACCAGACTTGTGTAGTAAAAACAATTTGATTTTTGTCTATTCAGTGTACGCTGCATCCTTTTTAGTTTATGTCTCTGCTGCATCACACTTTGGTGGTCTATGATGAGCTTAGATGTTACATCTTGTCATCTAATGTGTCTTTTCATATATCTGCCCTGTTTGTGCTAGACTTTCTTTTGATTTGATTTCAATTCAGTATCTTGATTCATTGATTCAGTATGTGTGATTGAATTTATTACACTTTCTATATCAAACTAAAATCTCTTGTTTTAGATTATGTTTTGAATCCATCTTCTCTCATTTTGTCTACAACTGTGGTGTGACATTATGATGCATTGTCTGAACCTTTGCTTGGCAGATTATCTCTATTAGGGTGCTTTGATGCATATCTTGAGTGTAGTGTATGTTTGGGCCAATTTTGCTTTGCTTTGTAGTCCTTGTTGTGATAGTTTCCAAAATTGAAATAAATTTCCCTGTTGTTTTTGTTTTGCATTTGTTAGAGTGAAAATCTGTTGCATTTTGATGTCTACATCTGCATTGACCGAGCCTATCATCCACCTGTTTCTAGTTTTATAATTTTTTTTAGTTGAATCTTTTGTCTTTCTTTATGTGCATCTATTAATTGACATTGGAAGCATGAAAATTGTTGTGAACTGTGGCCTAAACTAAAGAGTATGATTGATCTTTGAAAGCTGAAAAGAAAATAAGTGAAAAGAAAAGGAAAGAATTGAAAATTCAGTGACACGAATTTAATCACAAGAAAATCTGGAAAAAAAATAAAGAAAGTTGCTAGAGCAGTTCATAACTTCACCTTTATTTGGTATTCTAGTTTCAATTTGAGATGCATGTGCACCATTTTGGATTGAACTTATTTTGTTTCTTCTTGACTTTGTTTTGTTAATCATATTCTAGACATTATCCTTAGGTTCCTTTTGGTGTGCCTTCTTTCTTGAATTGTCTTATTTTTCTTTCTTGTCATTGTTGATTTCTCTTTGAGTTTGTCCATCTAATCCATCATTTGATGTAGTCTAGTTCTCAATTTGAGCTTTCCTTGTTTTTTGCTTTTTTTTACTCTCAAGTGGAAGATTACTTGTTTTCTCTTGTTTCAATTATGCTTGAATCTCATTATATTGGCAGCCTATGTAGGTGAATTTTCATCTTGAAGGTGGAGCTAGTAGACCGAGAGGACAACCCATTTGAGTGCAAAAAAGAGTGGATTTCTAGGAGTGAGTTGGGCTAGAGTTTAAACACTGGACCAAGAGGGAAACCCAGAGCCTCATTCACTTCCAACTATAGTTTTTTTTTTTTTAAGTTTTATGTTCTTCATATCACGGAATTTTGATGTATTTTTATTTTTGTTGTCTTTTATTTGGCTTAGGTGGGAAAATGCTTTAGAGCAATCCCATCCTTATCATGGTTTGTAATAGTTTTAATCGTGTAGTGTGAGGTTCAAAGGGTTCCAAAGGCCACTTGCTTCTTCACTTAGGTGTTTTTTTCGTCTAATTTATGTTTTCATGTTTGTTAAGTTTTTTGTCTTCATGTTTTCCATGTCCAGGTTCTGTTTCTGCTTGTTATATGCATGTTTAATTTTTGTTTTAAGTCTTCATGGTATTTAGGATGTGTTTTTAACTTGTAGATGACCTTTCTTTGGTCTTAGGAAATACTTTCTTATGCTTCTTTAAAAATTGTTTTTTCTTGCTTTCATTGTCTTGAGATTTTTACTTAGAAGTTTTATGAAAGCTAACTAAAGATTTTTGGCTAGGAAATGTTTGGTTCCTAAGTTTGTCCAAAGTGACTCACCTCCCTTTCCTGGGAATATCTTTAGAAAGTTTTCCTTCTATTTCTTTTTAGAAATTTCACTTAACATTTTTGAGAAAATTGTTTTTCAAACTTTGTCTTTCCAATGAGTTGTTCTTTATATGTTGGTTCTTCTAGGTTGCATAGGCATAATACTAATGAGTTGAATAATACCATTCATAGTGACATTCCATTCTTTGGGGAGGATATATGACCAATATCCTTCATAAATTGGATGTGGGATACAGAGAAGTTGGTGCAACCATTGTTTCGTAAATATAGTCAATTTGACATTCTTAGGCATATTATTTCTAGGTTTGTAGGACGTACATATGAGTGGTGGTAAAAGAGGCAATCTAGAATGCAAAAGGGAAGAGAATCATGCATTAATACTTTTTATGAATTGAAAGCATGCATATGGAAACGTTTTATTCCCTCTTCATTTAGGATAACTTGAGAGCAATAGTCTAGGATAGAAAACTTAATTGACATAGTTTATGCATTCATCCAAAATCTGGTAAGTTTTCTATCAAGAAAAAGATTTTACAATCAACCTTGATTGGCTCTTGAGTAAGAAAAAAGAGAGAGCAAAACATAAGCGAGAGAAAGAAGAGCTTGAAAAGCTTGAGCTTTTGAAAAGAAAAGAGAGAAAGAAAAACTTGACAAGCTTTGAGCTTTAGGAAAGAAAATAGAGAAATTGGAAAAGGAGATAAAAGAGAAGAAGAAAAGAGATGAAGAAGAAAAGGAAAAAGAAGAGAAAAAACCTAAAGAAGAAAAGAATAAGAGAAAAGATTGTGAAGAAAGAAAGAAATTAAGACAAGAGAAAGAGTTTGCAAGTAAACCACAAAAGGAAGAGTTTAAGAGAGAATTAATAGCAAAGAAGGAAATCATGGTTAGTGAATTAGTGTTACATTCTTCACCACTTCGATCCATGAAGACTTAATTTTCAAAGGGAGTAATCCCATCTTTAAACTCTTCTTCCTTTTCCATTAAATCTTTTGTCTTGTTCCCCCCTCAATTTTGTCATCCATCTCATTCCATTCTTTTACACTCCTCCACATATTTTGCCACAACACACTTTGACATTAAAATTCTTTTCTAAACTCCTTTAAGTCAAAGTGTGATACACTCCTCTTGTGAAGTGGGCCAAATATCAAATTTTTCAAAATTTAAAAATCCCTCTTCACACATCTTATATCAATATCTTATACACGATTTCTATGATTTTAAAGCAATTCTATTTGATGACTCATGCATATATGTTTTTCACCCTGGTGGACCCCAGCTTTGGTTGTTATAGGCCTCAAAGAACCCTCTTGATACAAGGATAGATCCTTTTCAAGAGGGGGGATAATGAATCCACCCCAAGGCTTATAGCTTGGGCCATTTGTAACATCCCGCCAGGATATTACTAATTTTTGATAAAATAAATAAACATGTCGCATTTAATAATACCTTCTTTCCCAAAACGCGGGAAAATTTAAACTTTATTAAATAAATAAAGAGTACTCAAATCCATAATTCTCAAAACCAGAATATTATAAAACAGATACTTGTATGGGTTTAAGCCTTATTTCAAAACCAATAAAAATAAAAATAAAAGATTCCCGAGCTATGCCCTCTCCGCAGCTAAGCTCCACTAGAACCACCTACATCAACATCATCTGCTCACGTGTACCGCGTACACAATCATCGCCAATCACAAGTAGATAGGGTGAGCTTAATAGATAAAGCATATAAAACAGCATAAACATATATACACATTTATATATGGGCAACCCAATCAACCAAAGAAATTCCATCCCTTTTAATTCATACCACCTGGCCACCACCAGGATATTCGTGTTCTACCTCTTGTAGTGATTACTTCAAGATGATTTGCTGTCATACCTATCGACCACAACCGATAGCGCACGTGTGAGAAACCATGTTACAGATCATACACCGTAACGCCAGGTGAAGTTCCCAAATACGAGTATAACTTGTAACGTCCCAAGACTACCAAACTCGTCAGTCAACTACTGAGGAGGGAAATCTATTTGGACCCATCTGTACTGGCCACAACCAGCACACTCACACCGGCAACACTCGCCAACCGAGCCACAACTCAAGGGTTCCTCGTGTTCATCTGCCATCTCGAGCCACAACTCAAGAGATGATATTCTGAGCCACAACTCAAGGAATATCATGTGATTTAACCCCTATCCTGAGCCACAACTCAAGGGATACGTTCCGAGCCACAACTCAAGGAACACCAACAATCCCATCTTTGAAGCATCACCAAAAGCCTCGTAGATCACGCCTACAGAACCAACAACACCAATACTGCTGTAGTAAAATTGCCTGGCGGGGGACACGTACCGCCAGGCGCTGCCCGTTTCCAAATCGCCTGGAAGGTAGGATAAGTCGAACCTTGGTTCACATTCAATAATTAAATTTTGGGAATTTAATATTATTTTTGCGCTTCAAAATTGTATTTAGTTGCATACTATATTATTGGATATTCTTGAGTTTAATAATGCAACTGTAATTTAATTTAGGTCCTTAAGAGTGTAAATAATGAATATTTTAATTCATAAATTGTCCCAAAATGGGAATTTTGGAGAGAAATAGTTTAGATACTAAATGCACCCCCAATTCTCATGTTTACACTCCCTTTTTCCAATTGGAATATCTATTTCTAAAAAAAACATTTCTGGAGCTAGCTGCACCCCCTGTTTTCAGGTTTACACCCCCTTCCGTAATTGGACTTTCTATTTCTTTTCTTCACCCCTTCTTTTTACTAATTTACACCCCTAATATTACTTAAACTCCAGTCCACCAGATTGCGCCACGTGGCAATCCTTCACTTACTAAATTAACCAATTACAACATGTCACGTCCTCAATTCCCCACTCACTAAAATAACCACTCACAGTTTGCCACATCATCAATCCTCCACTAACTCAAATCACCAATCAAAACCTGCCACCTCATCATTCTCTTTCTCCTTCTGGTCTCCTTTGCTTAGAACTTTGAAAATTCTCCCTTGATCACTAATGGCCATTAATTAACACATAAATGACATACATAGGACTCAAACCCAAGTCCTCTCACACAATTAAAGTACTCTCAACCATTTGAGCTAGTACTTTTCCACGTCATACAAGTTAGAATTTAATGTCATAAAGGCTCTAACTACCCGCATTTATTATTTATTTATTTATTTAATTAATTAAATTTCGTGGGTCTTACACCATTGAATAAGCCCATTTTCTTTATTTTCCTTTGTTTTAATTAAATAAATGTTTGTTCTAAATTGGGTTCTTTTTAAATACAACCCAACAAAGTTGCAAACATTTTCCAACGTAACATACGTTGGTGGGCCAAGACTTCTTCAGCAGCCAAAAAGGTGTCAATTGGGCCTAGACGTACCAGCCCAATTTGATCCAGCGATATTCATCATGTGGATCCATCACCTGTCATGGCATGTTGTTGTTCAAAGAGCCACGTCTTTCGGCCGATACAGCAGTAGCCTAAGTCTTCAACCAAGTCTTCTTTTCACGCGAGGCCATTCTGGTTCAAAGAGCCAACAAGACAACCCATTGCATAAGAGAGGCAGAGCAACTAGGGTTTTCCCTTTGTCATCCTCACGCATGCCATCATCTTCACGACACCTGTCAAATGCTTCCTCCTTCACCTTATCACTGGTAGGGTTCCGCTAGCATCCCTAATCTTAGCCATGATTTCATCTTACCGTTAGGAACCTTTGTTAGTTGGCATTTCTTTCTCTTCTTGTAGTGTGCATTTCACAACTTCCTTCTTTCTTATAAAAGGCAGGTCGATCATTGTAATGAACTAGCTTAGATGAATGAAATGAGGTTTTAACCCACATTTGTCAGCTCTCCCTTCTCCTTAGTTGAGGATTCTTCCTCCTATGGTTTCCCAAGCCACCGTGAGTATGGGAGGTTCCATTGTTTTTGTCGATGATATACGCCTGGATCGACGATTGGAGGTCGATTGAATCACATTCCAAAGAGTATGTACGATGTCGGCTCCATCAAGATCTAATAACCCTGAAAAGGAAATTGATGAGGATTGAAGGTGAATTGATTTTATTTTACTCATGCTTTATGGAACTCTACTATCTTTGTTTATATTCACCATACATTATGTTGGAATATATTGCCTACAATAGCTTGTAATTTTTTTTTCATTCTTTCAATTAATTCTATTGAAATGGAGTGGAGCTCCTAAACTGAAGAGTCTTTTTGCAGTCTTGTAAGAAGAGTTTGTAGTCTTTTTGAATCACACATAAGTACTGTTGTCGAGAATGGTGGTGCATTGATACATTTCGGTTTGTTCCACTTCATTCATATATTGATAGATTCTGGTGCATTGATAAATTATCTGACATTGAATTCCACTATTGTTTTATAGGCCAGATGGATCCTCTTGAGCTATTAGCCAACAATAATGCACATATATTATAATTTGATCATTTGAATTTTCTACTGCACATTTCGATATTTGAATATTCATGCCTTAAATTTGTTGCTCTGTTGTTGTAATTGCTGTTATAGATGTTATATAATGCAGCTACTAATGAACTTCTATTATGCTTGTAATTTCAGTTTATGTGTGCCATAACTGCATAGTTGTTTGTTAATATAGTTTTAGATCTCATATTATTTTAGTGAACACTTTTGGTGTGTGAGACCAAGCTTGTGAACTGTTTCATTTCAAGCTTGTGAGCTGTTCTGTTAAAGATGATTAACTTTAGCATATATTTCTAATGTGATTCGTCAATATCCATAACTCATCGTTGGGCCTTTTCAAGTCTTGTGTATAAGCAGGTGAGTATGGGGAGGTTAGGGTAAGTATGTGTTGGAAAATAGTATCAAACATATATACTTTCGCTCTGTGTCCTTGGCTTCTACAACAACAAGTTGCTCGTTTGCTGGTGTAAGTGATGGTTTTGTTGTCTTATAATGTTGTACATTGTTTTTTAAAGTAAACATTTTGTGTTTGTCTTAGTCAATATTATTTATTCGTCAACTCTGGTATATAATTTATTGTTATATCCTTCATTGAAGGAGAAAAAAAAATCAAATTTGGAAATCTAAAAAAAAATTGAAATCTAATTTCGACCTCAAATTAAAAATCTGGGAAAAAATAGTCAAAGTTGGTGGGCCAACCCGCTAGCCCGTGGCCATGTTAAATAATCCAACTCATTTTCTCTTGACGGGCCAGCCTGGCCCGACCCGTCTTAAGTAGGCCAAAATCGGGCTGGGTCATAACTGGTTGGGTTAGCCCGTTTTGACACCCCTAATATTTATCCATGTTCCCTTTGCGTCAATTCGTGTGATGACTCCCATGTTTATGGTCTCTAAATGCAATTTCAGAACACGGGTCTCAACTGTTTAGAGTAAAAGTTAGTAGGCTTTTGGAAAGTTATCATATTTAGTGATAAAGGTGTAATATTGACGGTAGAGATTTCTATTTTATTGTTTGTTTGCTTCAATTCTCTTTATTGCGATCATGATTTTTTGTTGTAATTTTTGTTGAGTCTGGATTGGTTATTTGGGTGATTAATAACCAATTTAACTATGATATATTTACTCATTTATGGACGAAAATACTAATTAAACCTTTAATTCTTTTTTATATCTTGATTAAAGCAAAAAAGGCTCATTAGATTAAGGTTAAGGTTAAGGTTAATATCAGTGCTATTAGAGGCAATCAAAGACATGCTGGCAACATTGGTATAAGAGAATATTATATTTTTGGTTTCTGCCTTTCTAGGAATTACGGGTGTGTGATAAAGTTTTAGAGCAAGAAAACTCATGTTGCATTATTCATCAAGTCATCAATATATGAGTGATAAGGTGACCTAGTGGTTAGAAGAAAGAGAAGGGAGTGGAAGGTCATGGGTTTGATCCCTCCTACTAATAATTTGGAGAAATAAGAATATAGATATTACAAATGTCCATCAAATAATATCTTTAAATATGAAATGTGTCAAATAAACTTAACAAAATTTAGTTAAAATGACTAAATTCACGCATGTGCTTTTACCCGAACTGAGATTTTGTTCGGTTGGATTTGAAGAGGTCTCCATAGTGATCACAACCCCAGCCTTGGATCATGAAAGAGATGAAAGATGAGTGAGAAATTGGATAAAGAAGATGAAGATCTATAGAGGAAAATGAGTTTGGAAACGAAGCTTTTATGTTGTTGATTTGACAGTGATTGGTTTAGAGTTTTAAAAGAAAAAGGGATTTTACAAAATGTAAATTAAAAGAAACATCTTATTAAATCGTCAAAAGAAGAATTGAATAAATAAGAAAAACCCTCACTATCAAGAAGAACATTTCATTATGTCATGCAATATTAATCTAAGAAAATAAAACTTTTGAAAGTAAGTTATAAAATCTTAACTAAAAACTTAAGATTCAATATATTCTATATCAATATCACATAGAGATAAGATTCAAATTTTGATATATAAAATTCAATAAAGAATATATTTGTATGTGTTGGAAAAGTTCATGAGAATACGAACTAAATGGAGTTTTGGAATCGTGTGTGATCACTGACCTATGAGTTATTTACATGTGATCTCTAATATTAATAAAACACTATAATAAAAACCAAATTTAGAAACCAAAAATAATTAGTCATTATAGTAACCAATTTAGATATCAGTTTAGAAAATTAAAAATTATTGGTTACTAAAATAGTCACTATTATAAATAAAAAATTATAATTGGTCACTAATTAATTAGAGACTAATTTAGAAACTTAGTCATTTTGGTAGCCAAAACCTAAATAGTTAATTTTTAGTGACCAATTTCCTTTTGTAGCTAAAACATTGGTAGCTAATTTTAAAGATCAATTTAGTGATCAATTATAATTTTTTATTCATATATAATAGTGACTATTTTAGTAATCAATTTTAAGTTTTGTAACTTGCTATATAAATTGGTCACTATAATTACTTATAATTATTGGTCACTAAAATTAGTTAATATTTAAAAATTTTCTTGTAGAGTCTCCCTAGATGCAATATGTACTTCTCATATATTTTTTAGGTACTCAAAATTTAGCAAGAAACTCTTAAAGAGTATTAAACCCATGATTTAAGATGAAGGAAAAGAAAGATAAGAGAGAGTAGTGTAGTATCTTTTCGTAGGAGGAAAACTTGTGTATTTATAGGGAGGGGAAGATGTGGTCATCAACTGAAGAAACTCAATGTAGACATTCATACACAAAGATAAATTTGCAGAGCGGCCCACATCTTGCAAAAGATTACATGAACAGCTTACAAGTATATAGAATTATCTAGGGTAAATATAATGCTATAGGCATGAATTAACAACCTAATTTCTAAGGAATTTGCATTACAAAGGTCTAAGTACAAATATGGACAGATCCACTAGATTGTGATGTCAATGATTATATATGTTTAGCTTATGTTAGATAGGTTGTGCTAAAAAAAATTAAGAATTGGTGACCTTTTAAAACTGATGAAGGCGTTGGTAATTTCACCCAAATGTCCTCAATTTTTTAGCCTAATGCTATAACTTTTTGGGAAGCAAGAAAATCACACAACCACATATTTGACCAACATAATTACTTATATTTAGTAACTTGGTAGATTCGCACCTCAAAACAACGGTTGCTTAACTTAGTTAACTAATCATATAGCTAAAATATTGATTAATAAAAAAAATAGGTGAAAGCTTTTAAGACAAAATTAAATTAATGGCCGAGTCTCAACGTCAAGGAGAACAATTTGAGCTAGTCTGCCACTTGGGTTGATGCCAACTTCTACTCACCTCCCGTATTTTGGTTAAATGATCTCGTTGCTTGATTGAGATATCTTTAAAAGAAAAAGAATCAAATCAAAAGCCCACAATAGCACAATCAAGCCTGCAGCCCCTGCAACCCATATAGAAATATTTAGCCCTATGCATAACGGTTTCTTTTGTCTGTTTCTACAGCTGTATTTTGTAGTACATAGGAGATGATTCTTAAAACAAATGAGGTGTACCACCTCTATGCAGTATATATTCCTTGTCATTGCTTTTGTCAAGATGACCAATAAGAAAAATCATTCTCTCATTTTCTCTCTGTTTCAAGCTTTTACTGCTTTTGGCTATTTTTCTTTTATGGTATCAGAGCTCCTCTTGGAGCTCTGCTAATACCTTCCCCTTTTATCATGTCCGAAGTTCACTCTCCATCTATTGGTTCTAATACGGACCCTAGTCTTAATCCCTCCAGTCCTTATTACATACATCCCAGTGAAGGACCTAATTCCTTCAACATCACCCATGTTCTCACTGGCCCTAACTATGCTTCTTGGTCTCGTGCCATTCGTATGGCTTTAATCTCTAAAAATAAGATGGGATTTCTCACTGGTGCCATTATTGAACCCCCCATATTCAGATCCTTTACATACCACCTGGGAACGTTGCAATACATTAATCATGTCTTGGCTTCTTAACTCTTTATCTCCACCCATTGCTCAAAGTGTCATTTTTTTCGAGAGTGCAACCGCCATATGGAATGATATCAGAGATCGTTTTTCTCATAGTGACCTTCTTCGTATTCCAGAGCTCCAAGAAACAATATATGGCCTCAAGCAAGGTTCACTTTATGTCTCTGAATACTACACTTCTCTCAAATCTCATTGGGAAGAACTTGATAATTATCGCCCATTCCCTAAATGCAAATGTTTTGCCAAGACCTATCACCAACATGATTTTGTTATTCGATTTCTCAAAGGACTGGCGGATGGGTTTTCTGTCGTTCGTTCCCAAATCTTACTCATGGACCCTTTGCCTCCGATTTCTCGCGTATTCTCCATGGTTGTGCAACAAGAGCGCCAACACTCTCTTCTCCCCTGTCGCAGAAGAATCAAATATTTTTGTCAACTCGAGGTCCACGTCTTCTGGAAAGGGATGCAGTGGTGGCCCTCTCGACGTTTCCCCAAGTGCTCACATGCGCAATACTTCCAACATGAAGTGTGTGCCACATGATGGTACTGTCTCTGTCAACAATGCCACTCAAGAGGTCAGCAACCATGGCTCCAATACTTCCGCTGGATCTTCCTCTGGTTCTGGATTTCACATGACCCAGGCTCAATATCAAACCCTAATCAACCTCATGCAGTCACAACCTCTTGATACTGATGGTACAAGCTCTAGCCAACCATCACAGCCAACCTCACTCAAGTCACTCAACAAAGCCCACAACAGTTTTCTAACTCTAAGTTTGGTACTTCGTTTGTTTTTTGCACCACCTCACTCACACAACCACATAATTATCACTTTATGTCCAACACACACACTGTCCCTGTCACACACTCACCTGTCACACACTCACCTGTCACACACTCACCAAACAACATTCCATGGATTATTGATTCTGGGGCAACTGATCATATTGCCTCCTCTTTGAACCTTTTTCTTCATTACTCTAAAATCAAACCTGTCCAAATAAAATTACCCAATGGAAATTTTGTTTTCTCACATTTCTCTGGTTCAGTTCAATTATCTCCTGAATTTGTTCTTCATGATGTCCTTTACGTTTCTGATTTTACTTTTAATTTACTATCATTTTCCAAACTCATTTCTTATCTCAATTATTTTTTAACCTTTTCTGGTGTCAATTGTTACATACAGGAGATAGAATCTTTGAAGATGATTGGTTTGGGTAAATTAAAACAAGGCCTTTATCACTTGGACATTATCAAGAGTCAGACATCTCCTAAAGTCTCCTCCATCAATAATTTCACCATCCCTCCAATTACCAA
>Ga0099822_1003210_pt1 | contig 20882 bp, 10 predicted proteins | sample CowpeawhiteBW_FD_76839 | JGI IMG/M metagenome (GOLD analysis project Ga0099822, IMG submission 76839) | Root nodule microbial communities of legume samples collected from California USA - Cow pea white BW | ecosystem: Host-associated > Plants > Roots > Nodule | place: USA: California | collected...
AAAAAAAAAAAAAAAAAAAAATAAATTTTTTTTTTTTTTAAATTTATATGTAAATTTTGAAAAAAAAAAAAAAATGTTAAAAGGATAATGATGGAGTTTCATTAGTAAATCACATTAATTTAGAAGGATAAACTATCTAAAAGTTAATATGATAATATAATAAAATAATTTCATGTGTAATTCATTGTAATAACAAAATTATTCTAATTTTGTTCTATACTTCATTCATCATATATGCATGTACATATGCATATATCTTTACAGATCACATATATGAATGTATCCAACAAAAGTATATTTTTCCAAAGAATATCTATTGATATCTTCGTGAATTGAATATTTTTTTTTTCATAAATCTATTTAAGTGTATTTTAATTTTGTGAATTTAAAATAAATTTAAGGTATTACAAATCTGGAACTCTTAATGTTTTAGATATGTAATAAATTTCTTTTTTCAACATTCTCATAAGGTTTAATATATATGATATAAACACTTGATAAAGTCATAACATATTTATTATTATAGATTTTATTTTTAATACACAAATATCATCTTAGATTCATCATGAATTTAAATATGAATTTGTATATGTATGTCATTTAAATCATATAATATAACACATTAATCCAACAAATTAAATGATTTCATATACAAAAGAGAATATATATGCAAAATATACCTTGGAGCAAACGATAGTAATGGTTATTATTAAAAGTAATAAATAGTTTTATTTTATTTTGTGTGTAATGCGTTGCAACACTACCTGACGCAACAGCGTACCAAACACGACTTTGACCATTTTTTTTTATATATTTACTTATTGGCACAGTTGAATGCTTTCTCAGTCAATCTTCTAAATAATCCAAATCGTGTTCTCTTTTAATAACATGTTTGGATCAGAATTTACACGTAGGATAGAGATGGTATAAACAAAAATCTGATTAAAAATATAATGTTTTAATAATATTTAACAAGTTGCAGTGGTGAGATCAAATACAATATTTCTTCATATCAAGATTTATATTTAAGATAGAGCTGATAATAATAGAAAAAACCTTACAATTATTGATTATATTGAAATGAATATTTTATAATTTTTTAACGAGATATTTCATAATAATATGAATTTTGAAGTTTTTACAAATAAAAGTCTAGACAGTTTCTATAAATATTTTTCAGCACTTCTTGTTGTGTTTATTAAGTGTATAGGTTAAGTAAATAAATAATCATAAAAAAATACGTTTATATTAAGTATTTAAATATAGTTTATTTTTATTTAAGCATCTTACCAATTAATCTTTCTGTCGTCAATTCTTGGATTAATTTTTTCTTCTTTTATTTCTTTCAAGTAATTGATCAACTTGTACTTCATAAGAGAATTGGCGAGATAAAACTAAAATGACACAAGTTAATCAGTGAGTTATTTTTTTAAATGGTTTAAATGATTTAAGAATATATGATAAAAATATGTTTTAAGTCTAACTCAACCTCACAAAACCAGCTTGTAAAGTGAGTTTGCACCTCACTTATATATTATGAAATTGTATTATCTCTAGTCGATATAAGACTTCCAACACATCCCCTCACGTTGGTGGACCGATAGCAAGTGTATACTATGAAATTGTCTTATCTATAATCGATGTGGGACTTCCAACACACCCTCTCATACGGGTGGTGCGGTAGCTGCCCGATAGCGGGTGAAACAGAATGTCCAAAAAATCTCGTTAGGATAGATTATTTTTAAATAATGACTCTGATATCATGTTAGAAATGGATTTTAAGCCTAACTCGACTTCACAAAATCGACTTGTAAAATGAAAATGAAATTTGCACTTCACTTATATATTATAAATTGACCTTATTTCTAGTTGATAGTACTTCCAAATATATATATATATATATATATATATATATATATATATATATATATATATATATATTAAAATAAGAAAAATGTGTTTGGTAGTATGTGTTTTTACTTTGATTGTGGATTCATGCAAAGAATCTCCTGAAGGGGGTAAATAGTTATATTTTATTACATTAAAATAATGGAAGATGCCATGTTACAGAGATGGTTCCAAAAAGTGGGACCATGTGTTTTTACATTTTGTGCTAAAAAATCTATTTTTTAAGATCTACTTTATAAAAAGTAACTCTAATCATCAACTATATCTTAAGTCTATGGTAAAGAAGATCGAGTCTTCGGCTTTTAATTTTACTTATGGTGTTGTTCCGATTCTTAAGTCTTCTGTAATAATAATCATAATAATAATATGATTAGGGTTAACATGATGAAAATTTCAAATAAATAATAATTATGTTAAATACTTTTCATCTCTTATGATGTCTAATCAAGAAGAAAAAATCGTGAGAGAACTTAGGTTCAAAATAGCCAATAATTCGAATATTTGAAGATTCTATAATATTTTGAGTTTCTACCATCTTTAGTATTTTTAGTTAAATTTTGATATTCATATTTATATATAAAAAATATAAAGAGAATTGTATACAATTTTTTTTAATTTTATTTTTTTAATAATTTTTATTTTAAACTAAACTAATTATATTTTCATTTTCATTTTTTAAATGACCACTAATCTAAATTTAATTATTTTATAAATTACAACAATTCTTTTATCATTTCATCTTTTTAATAATATTTTTTTAAATCTAAACAATTGTTTATAATTAAAAACTATTTAATAATAAAAATTATACAAATTACATTTTTATAATGTATATTATTATATAAAGAAGATATGTTTATATTGTTTTCAATTTTATGACATTTTTTCAACTATTTTTAAACATTTAACCATTTTATAACATTAAATAAATAAAAATTATCTATAATCAAAATTTTAAAAAATATTTATATTTATTTTTACAATTATAATTTCATCATATTTTTAATTATTATAAAAAAGTAAACACACGCGTGTTTTCACTAGTGTAGTATAATTTAGATAATTTTTTTAAAATATGAAACTAAGAGTTCAAAACATATAATTATAGTAGAAGAATAAATGTTAATATTTAGAAAAATAAATTGTTTGAAGATTATGTTCTTCAAAATTTTACATTAATTAAAATAAGACTAAATTATAATTTATAAGTAGAACTTAATTGTGATTTTATAATTCAATATATTAAAGTTTTGATATTAAAGTGTAACCTAGTTAGGTTTATTGGAATTGTTATACCATCTACTGTATCCTATTCTTATTAGATACAAATATTTAATATTTGAAATTGTAATAAACAAATTCACAACAAATATAAATAAAGTCAAATTATAATTTCGTAACAATTTTTATCTTATAAATTAATTTTGTGAGATTAAATTAGATATCAACTTACTAAAAAATAATAAATTATGTTTCTAATTACTAGAAATGGTTAAATATGTTTTTGGTCCCTTAACTTTTAGTGAATTTTGAAATTAGTTCATTTCGAAACTTTAGACCAATTTAGCCGTTCATCTCTCGAAATACGTAGATTTAGTCATTTTAATCAAATTTTGTTAAGTTTATTTGACATTTCAAACGTGTTTCATAATAGTATTTGACTTAACATTAAAGCAAAAACTGTGTCAAACAATATAAACAACTCAAATACAATCTTGAAATGCGAACGAAACATCAAATAAACCTAACAAAATTTGATTAAAATGACTAAATTCACGTATTTCGAAAGATGAAGAGCTAAATTAGTTCAAAGTTTTAAAATGGACTAATTTCAAAATTTACTGAAAATTAAGGGACCAAAAACATATTTAACCCTACTAGAAATTAAAATGAATTTAATTTTAGTTTTATAATTAAAAAAATCAATCTCTAAGGTTCAATTGTATTTTTAAAAATTTATTTTCCTAACTAAAAATAGATATAAAAAAATGTTTTTGGTTCTTTGAGTTCTTTAGTGGACCAAAACATAATTAGTTTAACATATTACAAAATCAATGTTATTAAAGAAGAGATGGAGGAACAACACTAATATTTAATATTAGTGTGTGTGTGATTTTTTTCTATTAACACCAAATAGTTGATAATTGACATTGTAGATAATGACAAAAGAAGAATACTATTTTTAATCCAAAGTGACAAAAAAGGTGAAAATTAATGAATTCCAAAGAGAAAAATTTTGTTGACGATGATAACGCAAAGAAAATTCCAAAGTGGACTAAAAGGCAATAATATCTGGAAAAAAGAAATCTAAGTATATAAGATGCAATGAATATTATTTGATAATGCAAAGGTGACATTGAAAGTTGAGACTTTTGTGCTCATTTTTTGCTACAAATTCTTCATGTTACTATCTTTGTTTTCTTTTTAGGGTTGTTTTATTTTACTATTAAGTTCTACAATGTTGCTATTTGTTTTCTGTTTAGGGTTGTTATTATTTAACTTAATTACAATTTTTATATTCCTTTAATACAAGAAGAATGAATAATAGAATAACTTGTTTTGTGTGCTAATATGAATATGTGAAACCATTTTTTAAAGTGTCAATTTAATTTAAATTAATTATGTCTAAGATTTAAATGATTTAATTATGTATTAAGGGTATGTATGTGATATATGTGAATTAGTTTTAGGTTATATAGAAGGTGATGGTTATGTTTAAGTTGAGAAGTGAGAATAGTAATTATGTTTTTTTTTTCTCACAATCTCTATTACTTTCAAAAATTAACTTTATTAGTATTAATTCATTTAGAGTTCGCATTGTTCCCCATTAATATTATCAGAGGTATAAATAAAAAAAAAAAGAAGAAGGAATGATATGTCAATAAAAAAGTAAAATTAATTTTGATTTTATAAGTTATTCTTTTACACAAAACTTATTATTATGAGACAATGGACATATACTTTTAACTAGCAATAATACAATTAGGCATATAATTGAGAAAGAAAAAGACTACTATTTCACCAAATACTAATGAATAATTCTAATGCTTTCTATTTAGTAACATTATTGAAAAAATACATGTTGTTTTAAAATAAATATAAAAACCTATAAAGACATTTCCTTTAAACAGATAAAGTTTTTTTTTTCATGAAAATTTTAACTAAAAGGTGAAAGTTTAATTATAGTTGAGTATTCAAAAGATGCTTTTATTCAAACATAGAATGATTATAGTCTAATCTTGTAACCATCTTCTCCAACATATTTTACCATTGAATAAACGTTTTTAGAAAAACAAATAAGAAAAGAAAAAAAAAATCGAACATCCAGTTATCTATAATTGTTTTCTTTTTTCTTAAAAATAAAAACTTAAAGAGAATTTCTATAAATTAAGTTAGAATATATTTGAAAAAGTTTCTCATAAGGAAACAAAACTTTCTTCATATGCTAAACTTAACTTATCTATTAGCTAATTTATAAAAGGTCCTTTATATAACCTTTTTAAATTCTTATTTTAATATGTGCATAAATTAATTTTAACTTACACATAAACTCGTTTTATTCATATTTAAATATGCTTTTATACACAAATTAATCCCAACTAATAATTTTATTTTTATTTTTTCATGTATAATAAGTGTTCTAGAAGAATTATGTTGAAACACACTCTAATCAACTTTCAAACTCGTCTATTCCACACATTTGACCATTGCACTCAGTTTCACAAAGAAATCGTGCTATTTTGGTTTTAGGTGGAAACAATAATAAATATAGATAAAAAAAATGTAAATATAACTTTATATTATTTGCACCCAAAATTAGAAGAATTTATTAGTCAATTTTCTTAAATCATTTTATTATTATTATATTTTTTTTACATCCCTAATATACTCTATTAATATTTTTAAGGATTAAATATATTTTTAATCCTTCAACTTTTAGTAAAAATTGGAACTAGTTCCTTTTGAAAACCTTAAACCAATTAAGTTTCTTATTTTTAGAAATATATAAATTTAGTCCTTTTAACCGAATTTGATTAAGTTTATTTGACGTTTGGAATACATTTTATTATAGTATTTTAGTTTGTCTATATTTTTTAACACATATTCGCTTCAATATTAGTTGAGAAAAGCGTAAACTTAAAAATTTGGTTTGAAGAATTAAATCCACACATTTATAAAGATAAGGGACTAAATTGGTTTAAGGTTCCCAAGAGGAATTAATTACAATTTTCACTGAAGGACCAAAAACATATTTAACTCCATTTTTAATAATAAAACTCTTGAGTCTCACTAAATATACTAAATCAATCATTATAAAATAAAACATTATATATAATTAGTTTTTAATTAACAAATATTAAACCATAATGTGTCAAAAAATGTTATTTACATTTCTGTCGTACAAATATCATTACTAAAGTCTTCACTTCTAAACTAATACATTCAACAAGAAATATTTTAATAAGTGTAATTTGTTCTCCACATAATCACAGTTCAAATATTTTTTAATTGTCTATAATAATTAATAGTGTATACAAATTTTTAACCCTTTTTTCTTTTTGTATTTATTAATCAACCTTTTAGTTTCCATGGTTTACAACTTATGCATAATGAAAAATCATGATATATTTTTTTTAATAAAATTTATACACTATACATCACTAGAAACATTAACCTTTCATATAGAAAGACAATTTAAAATTTAATAATCATATATCATTCTACAAAATGACGTATATAAAAAAACATGAAAGATAAAACCAAATTCATAAAAATACACAACCCTACCAAAGAAAAAAAACTATTCATAGGAGGTAGAAGTTGATATTTATTACCAAATTATTTAATTTTATTTATTATTTTTCTTATCATATAAAAAGAATGTGCAAATAAACATATAATAGATATATTTTATCGTAAGCTTTCTACACTTCTAAAGCATCTACGTTGAAGATTATAATACTACTCATTATGTTATTATAATCAAAAGTGTAAGTTTAAAACATATATCTTATAAAATATTTTCATTAAAATGTACTAAAATGACATAAAATTCAAAACCATAACTCTTAAATAAAACATTAGATTATAAAAATAAAATTATATCTATCTTAAAAACATAAATAAATGAAAAAACCTTCCCAATAAGTTAAATGTAACAACCAAGTTCAAAAAGTGTTATAGCACAGTGCAATCCAAAAAAAATAAATCAAAATTTTATATTATAACCCTTGGAATGAAGACAATCGATCACTTGTTGTCATTATCCATTACATTTTTCTCTTACAGAGAAAAATATATCACAATTAAGCCACGCTGCAAAGACACATTCAGTGAAGAAAAAAATATCTAAGTCACAATTTCAAAAATCACAAAAATAAGTAACAAATATCTCTTTATACACATAAATTTCAACTGCAGTTTATATGAAAAAATACAATCCACTGGGAGAATTTATTGTCAGTAATATAAATAAAAATTTGAATTTCCATCAACCATTGGAATTTTACACTTGAACACTAGCCATTTCAGCCAGCATTCTGTGTATGTGTTTGGTTGTCAGGTGATATATGAACTTATTGAAACACAAGGCAGAGATTGCTACATCACTGCTGAGCTATGTAGTTATATGCATTCATGGGAACTCTGATGAGTAAATTTTAGGTAGAATAAGAGAAAATGAGAAGTTTAAATTACATGATATCATCATCCCAATCTCAATAAATTACATTTTACAGGCGACTTAAGGAATAGCATCTCAAAATTAGTGTCTGCCGCAAACAAAAGTTCACACCACACATGGTAATACAATTGAGACGTTCTTCCATCCCTCAAGCACCTTGCAAATCATCTTTGAATGTTGTTATCAATGAACGTCAGGTGTTGTCTAAATATCAGTTAAACCATCATAACGTCCATAGACTTCTTCACTTCTCCATTTTGTTAATCATACTGCTCAACTGTTTCTCTAACTGCAAACCAGACAGAAGGTGTTAGACCATGACTTCACTGCTGACTTCCAAATACCAAATTTTCAGAAAGCAAATGTGTGATAAGGTAATCCATGGTTGATCCTTGAGAGACTAAGGAACATCTTGGTAAGTAACATGCAGCTTTGGTAATAAATTAGTGCTTTCAAAATTTATGAATTATACGGATGTAGGTACAAGTCTTGGCACAAAAAAGGTAGCAGTCTTGGTAGGTTTTAATAAATTTACCATCCTTGGAACTAGTAGGAGTTTAATGTACTAATACTGCCTAAAACATGTTCCTATCACCTCGTGAACATGGTAATGGTAATAGGAGAGGTCTAATAACAGGTGAAACAATAGACTCAACAAATTTTACTAGTTGTATTAGAAGGTAGACTACAAGCTTAACTTAAGCTTAGTAGGTGGGATTTGCACCCACCTACTTATATAATATATATTTGGTCATATCTCTAGTGAATGTGGGATACTCTAATTGGACTTTGAATTTTGATATTGTTTGCCCAAGTCCCCCGTCATGTAGTATGGGGAGCTTGGTTAAGCATTTAAGTGTTGGATTGTCCCCTTTAATAGCTATTGAGGATGAGTTCCCCAAGTCATTGGATACGTTGTCTCAAAAAAGGCTACCCTCTTAGGGACAGTTTTATGATAAGGGTATGAGAATTAGGAAAGTCTAAGTATAGCTGGGTTACTGAAGTGCTTGGATACTTATCATAATTACAATTTTAGGTCCAATAATGGAATTCTAATATGAATAAAACTAATATTTTTCGATTTCTAATAATTAACTTATGAATTACAATTTTTAACCCCATCCTAATCTCATGTCAATGCACAGTTTCAATATGCCCCTAAACAGAGGCAACCAATTGTTCAATGGGAACAATGGTTGTTACCTGGATAGATTGTAAATTTAGAATTTACTTTGCAAAGGCAATGGGTACGGAATTTGAATAGAAATATATTGACGAAAAAACAAAAATGTGAGGTGTGAACGATTGAAACTAAAACATGGCATAAACAAATAGTTTGAGATGAAATAGAAGAGTAGGATGGACCAAGATTAAAATATACCTGAACATTTTTCATCTTTTGTCTTTGTAATTCCTCAACAAGGCTTCCAATGCTGACATAGGAGTTGAAAATAAGATGTACATTGAATTTAAGTTTCAAAGATTAAAGAATAAAAAATTCAGTTGTATCATGTACCTTTGTTGGAGTTGAACCACCTGAAAATGCAGCTCCTTCTCCCTGTTTGTTGCAGGTACCTGCAAGTTGTACAAATATGAAACCATTTAACACAACAGTACGAAAATAGCAAACTACAGCAAAATCTAAAAGATTACTTTTTTATTGTCTTTCTGCTTAATCCTTTACTTCATTCTTAAATTCATATCCGAACCGTGTCAACCACAGTTCCAAAATTCAACGTGTCATATTCCTTTAATATTTTTTATGGGTCTAATCATGGTCAAGAAGGTCTGCTACAGCAAGGGGAAAGAGGACGAGGATAAGTTTAGAAATAGGATGTCAATGCAAAACGGATTTGAGAAAAAGAAAACAGCAATCAAACACCTTTTGTTGGATATGTGAGCTCGTGTAAATCTGGTGTAAATCTGGAGTCAACGTAAGAAAGATGGCCATTTATGCAGTTTGTAATTTTAGTACCAATGTACTATTAAACTTTATGAGAGTGGCTTGTGACTAGATTGATTATGAAGTAGAAATATTGAATCATTGTTGTGTTATAAGTATTATGCCATACAAGGTTGTTAAACTCAAGAAGGATTGTAAGATTCTTACCCAAAATGCAACAACCGGATATTTACTCCATGAATATGCTTAAATATTGTAGAGATCTTTATATTTTTATAATAGTATAGTAGAAAAAAAAACTTCCCATTTTATTTAGGCCCAACAGCCACTCTAACCCAAATGACAACAGAAACCCTATTTTCATTCTCATTTTCCAGCGACAGGTGAAGACGGCTCCTGTGGAAAAATGCTCAGACAGTGGCAAACAAAGAAGATCCCCAGAGATGAAGCAGAGTCAGAAGGGAGTAGGGTCACACATGGGGGAGAAAGAATTTTGGAAAGAATACATTCAGTTTGTCACCCATTGTCTCTCCCTGAATTTATTGTTCATGGAAGATCAAGATCCTACTACAATACCGCTCATGAATGAAACCGGTCATGATTCACAGCACGCGATACTGTTTAGCACAAAAGATTGCGCACTTTCTTGATATGACTTATAATTTTAACAACGGTGGTGTTATGCAAATAAATCATTAATAGTTTTTTAAAGTAAACTCTTATAAGATTCAACCAGTCATTTGAATATAAACTGATAATTTGCATAGACTCTCCAATTTGACAACGTTAAGCACGCTAATCACTTGGATAGTTTTGGGTTGGATGTTGCCACGAAGGGCAGAGAAATTGTCCTTCTGGGGTATTTTAGTCTCCCAAATTTCCAAACTTTCTCCACATTCCCCTTGGATAATGCTTCTCATCATTAAAGAAAAAGTATGACGAGAAAAATTTGTACCAGAGTAATTTACCTGCAAACTATCAACTGCCCCTGCCTCCACTGGTTCTGCATTTTTACCTGTAACAAGTTAAAAAAGTAAAAGTAAACAAACTGAATTGCCAGATATTTTAAGGGGAAACACACACAGAAGCATTACCAGAAGACTGCTCTGCATACTTTATTAATTTTATAATCTCTTCCTGGCAAAACCCATTGGAAAATAAGGTTATGATATATACTTGTCAAGTGTAAAAACGATAGAAAACTAAGAAATTCAACAAAAAAATACCCTTTGCAAACCATTCTGTTGCAAGATGCACTGAAGCGATGGAAGAATGGCACCAGCCATGAAATTTTGATTTGGTGGACTGGTAGGACTGACAACTGGGCCAGAAGCATTGTTTGAAGGACCCTAAATGAGGAAAAGAAAAGGCAATGGTTACAAAGCCATTGCGTAAAACATAAATCACCAAGTTCCATCTTGGTAATTAATGAAATCCACCATTCAAGCAGACAAATTCAACCAAAATTGTTATAATCACAAATTAGCAAAGGTACAATCTTTAATAAACAGTATAATGTGCATATAATGACTCTAGCAGATCAAACCAGAAATTAACAAGATCCATAACTCATATATGATGGCACTATTTGAAGATTCACCATACACAAGAAAAATGACAATACACACTCATTTCACAAACTCTTCAATATAAGGTGAATTTCATGTTGGTCCCACTAGTTAATATAAATAAGACGTTACCACCCACGAGATTTAGTGGGTTCCATATTACTTTCACCCAATAATGAAGTGCCAAAAAAACTGCTTTACTAATCTCTACAAAGAAATCTTCATCATGGATAAAAGTAATAGGTAAAAATATCTGCCATTTGATACAGACCATTGGATTGAGATCAGCCGATGTGACCTTAAACCGCCCCCTACGCTGGACAAACGCTCCATCTGATGGGTCATCAACTGTGCACAACAAAAAAAAAAACAAAGAAAAAATATATACAAGTCATTTTCCAATGCATTTAATTTTAGATAAAATAAAAATCTAGCTGGAACAGAAGAAAGAAAACTATAAAGTTTATCAAAATACCAAGCAGACTAAGAAGATACACCTACCCAATGGAAGGTTGTTGGTATCTCTCTTCTGTCGATATTGCAATGGTCCACTGTGATTCCTCTCCGAAGAATACTTTGTTTGTAGGTAATCCCTTTTAAGAAAAGCAGAACATATGATAGCACATTGCAAACCAAATATGCAGCAATAGTAGAGTAACAAGAATGTCTACTAGAAAAATAAAATATCACAATTCTCTCGATCTCAGATCATTATAAAACCAAGCTTTCAACATATACCAAATTTTCATAAATTATTAGTAATCATGTTTCATTTCCTAATGCAACCAGTGCAACTGCAAGTATGATAAACAAAACCCAAAATATAAAAGTGATGAAGACAAGCACAAAACAAAGTGACAGACATTGCACAGCATGTGTAGCTATAAATTTTGGACAATTCAGTTTGCTCAGATCCTTTTGAAAAAAATACTTCATTTCCAAGAAACTGATTTTGAATGAGAAGTTCTAATAACTGGTCCAGAAGAAAATGGAGAAGAAAAATAATGAAGCTACAAACAATTGTTGTAACAATGAAAAATTACCTGTCCCCATCAGTAACAACCTTTTTGGGAAAAAGAAAATTATCAGGTAGCAAAGAACCACTCGGAAACTTTTTTTGCTGATTGTTGGCGTTTTGTTGTAATGAAGAACTTGGCCCAGAACTTTCATTTCCATAATCCTGATCCAGATCTCTTGGACTGTTGTTATTAACGTCATCCTCACACATATCAAAACATCCTCTGCATGATTTACATATAAATAAGATCAAATGTTCTATAATTAAAAATGCATTGTTATTTGCTAAACTATAACATAATTGTAGAAAATGCTAGGAAGAATTTCAACTGGTCACCAAAAGAATACTGATTTGAATATTCAATTATACATGCCATTTGCCACATCCAAAATTTCTCTTTAATTCTTAATTAGACAAAAAAAAGGTAATATAAACAAGTATATCATTCTATATTTTTATTAATAAATGGAGAACTGAATCTAAAAGAATATTATTGCTTAAACTTCTACATACATCATATAGTAAGATTTAATGAATTGATTTGAGATAAAGTGATAGCAAAGGGCTCAGTTTGCACATTATAACTATTTTACATAAATAATTACTAAACATAAAACGAACAACCTGATTTCTAACATACAACCAACAGTGTTTCAGCTTGCAATACAAGTTCCCACATAAGTGGAAACACATATGATATCATAACCCAAATTTCAAACACATCGCTAACACTTGAAAATTTAAAAAAAAGAAAGAAGATGAAAGGGAAAGACCGAGAAGATAAACATACTTAAGTGCTTGAAGAGGTTTACTAGGAAATGAAGCAAGCGAACCCTCCAAATCCTGAAGATTATTAAATCCATCCTGAAATATGGATATGGTGTAAATCCTGTCCAGTATACTTAAACAAAAAGGTTTATAGTTCAAAAAAGCACAAGGTAAAATAAGCATTAGATCACTTTTGGACAATAACAGTACCTCCTTGTTCTGAATGGGTGCATCATCTGAATGATTAGCTGTTACAGATGATAACGTCTCTGCAGAATCCCTGAAGTCATCCGATCTGACTTTTTCCTTCTTATCCTTTTGTGGCTCATCTACATTAGGTATGTCATCATCTTGAATCTGTTGACAAAAGAAAAATGTTTTACAAAAAGATAACAATGTCCAACAATGCTTAAGTTTCCAACCTAATTAAAAAGAATAAATAAATAAGACAAAGTAGGAAGGTAAAATTACTTACAAGAGCAGCTTGACTTTTTAAATCTTCCAGGTTAAAATTCCAGGCACTAATTCCTCGAATATATTCTTTCTGTACGTACAATACAACACAACACAGACACAATGATACAGTAAAGAGACATAATGAGAAATTGTACTCATAAAACATCACCTTGCATAAACAGTCACAGAAGCAATCATTTACACGCATAACTTAAAACAAACCTACCTGAGATAACTGATCCTTATCCTCATAAAGAGCCTTGTTCTGCACCAATAAATCTGCCTCTTTAGCCTGTTACACAAGCAAGAGAAATGATAACAAAAACCCAAATAATTTATACATAAAACAGGGGAATTTGCAAATGAACAGCAAACCTTCAGCGATCTAAAACGATCTCCTAAAGGAGCCAGCCCTTCTAGAATGGTGCGAGCAAGATATTTGCTAGCGCGTGCATGTTTGAAAAAGTGGTGCTTTAAAAGCTTTTCTGAACTTGGACGCTTTTTTGGGTCTTTTACTAAGCAGGTGGCAACCAACTCCTTGAAAGCCTAAAAAGAGATGAGGAAAAGTTTAGATATAAAAAAAGAATACAAGTAATAGATGCTACGAACTACAAAGTGCTTTAGTAAACAACACAAACCTTTGAAAATCTCTTGTCTCTTTCATAATCAAGACCTGGAGGGGCATTTTGTAAAGTCATAAGCAAAACCTGCATCCAGAAAATAAGTGAAAAAATTCAACCATGAGCTCACAGAAACAGAGACATGCAGCTGATAGGCAATTGCAAATATTCGAAGACAAGAAAATTACTTTCATAGGTGGATACTTGGAAAATGGGGCATGACCATGAGCAAGTTCAAGTGCTGTTATACCAAATGACCATATATCTGCTCTGTTCACAGAAAAAAAAAAATAGAGAACCCAGCAGAGTGTAAGATATCAGGAACCAAAAGGATAACAATAACAAAAGTATTAATTGTGCATACTAGGGAAGAAAAGAATAGAAAACACTTACTTAAAATCATATCCATGTAATTGCTGCATGACTTCAGGAGCCATCCTGTGGAAATAAAGACAATCCATAGCTTCAATAATCATTCACATGATAGTAACCAGACGAAGAACAACAATAAAGGAGGGTTAATACCAGCAAGGTGTTCCAACAAAAGTGTTTCTTGAACGTTGCCTGTCTCCAGTATCAAACATACATGCTGACACTCCAAAGTCAGCTAGTTTGACTGCACCATTAGAATCAAGCAGAATATTTCCCGCCTGCACAGTTGCAAATATTTAAAAGAGGAGAAAAAGAACAGAAAACCAACAAACATGAGGAAACGGGAAAGATAAAAATAAGATATAGTTGTTGAGTTCAGCTACAGCTTTACAAGCACCACAAAAGAAGAAAACCAAAATCTCAGATTCAATGCATTAATGCTATTTAGTTTAAGATTAAGAAATCTAGCTTTAAGATTCTCAATTTTCAATATCACAAGGGTGCATAGGTTTTAAAAAATAAGAGGGCAGATAGCTAATGCATCACACCTTAACATCTCTATGTATGTGACCATGGGCATGAAGATAAACAAGAGCTTTGAGAACTTCATGCAATAAAGTAGCAATAACAGGCTCTTCAAAACCTTCCGGATAGGCAGATTTCATTATATGGAGGCAAGAACCCCCAGCCATGTATGGCATTACAACCCATAGATTGTGTCCAGTAGTAAAAGAGCAATGTGCCTGTAAAACATTTGGATGATCAATCAAGCTCATGGTCTGTACCTCTCTTCGAATGCCATCCTGCACAATTTGCAGAAGTATCAATAAGAATGTATCCAATATGACAGATATGGAATATAGTCACATAGATGAATAGACAAATAATTATCAAACAATGAATTAGAGATTGAATAAAATTATCCTTGAATTAAAGCAAATAATGCAACCCACATAATTCAACAGACTTAAAGAGTGAACAAGGGAGGAGACAAATACATAAATTAGCACCAAACAATGTAATGAATAGTGATGGTTGAAATCATTCTTTCATAATATCATTAGCCCCCGAAACCAAGTATGAAGGAACTAACAGCACAATTTAACTAAAAGGAATGTGATGTGAAATTGAAAAAATGTCTACATACCAAATCATTATTGCACTTCTCTAGATCGAGAACCTTGATTGCAACTATCTCGTTGAGAGGAACACAAAGAGCCCTGTATACAGAGGCACTAACGCCTTCACCAACTTCTTCATATAACTTGTAATCTTCTGCATTAAGAGGGAATCTTTTTTCCAAAGCATGCTCCATTTTTCTTCTTATAACATAACATCAATATGTTTATTATTAAATGCACCACCCGAAAAAATTTGGTCACATACTGAAGTGGTGAAATCAATGTTATAATACTTCCAGGTTGGTAGCATTTGCCGTTTTCTCAAACCAAACTAGAAAGTGCATCCAACAACTTTACAGGGATGCTCTTTTATCCACAACCAAAATGCTCCTTTCAACACTGATAATGCTGTAAGTAACTGATAATCGCTCTAATTCAATTTTAATTAGTATTGCCAATCTTGAATTTTGAGATGTCTGCCTACTTTTTATTCAGCAAGGTGTAACAAATTAAACAGACACTATAACATATTACACAACTAAAACAGCACGAGATAAGAACCAGAGGAATCCATTTAGCACTGCACGCGGATAGGAAGGAGAAGAGGGAATCACGTCAATCTCCAATATCTGCAGCAATGGTGACAACGAAAAATTCACTACTCAAGAAAATTAAACAATTCTCCCTACAAATTAAAAAATATTACAGAACAGAATTAGAAGTGAGATCCACACTTGCAATAATACCACAAAGATGATATCCATCATATATCTTTGCATATATATGCAATGCAAGTATCATGAACTAGCAATCTAAAGATTAAGGTACTAGGTGAAGACACATGAATGGATTCATAATATATCTCTAACATGCATCCTCAATCAAGAGCTACTAAATGATGCACAGGCCTACTTAACTTGTCTTAAATTTAACTTTTCATTAGAAGAATGAGTCTGACAAGAATAAAACCTTAGACCACTAAGAGAAAAACAATTATGAAAATCAGAAAATTAATTTCAACTGTTAAAATAAAAGTAATGTTTTTACCTCGCTTATTTAGGGCTTCAATTTTCTTTAAAAGGAGATTTTGATCCAAAAAGAATTTTTGAAAGAGCATATTTTTTTAACGAATAAAACATAAAAGAGTGAGCTTTAAAAGCTCTAACTTCAGAAACTCTTGACTTCAACTCCTCTATTTCAAATCAAGAACACATTATCCTTGAAACTTTAACTTAAAAGTAATCTTTAATCTCAAAGAATTATAAAATTACCAAACAGACTACTTTATTTCATGTGGTTTTGCTACCATTAAAACTCTTTATTTCTAGATGATAGGTTATGGCTCAAATCAAATGTCTACTTTTGGGAGAAGATTACTGGTTTAGATATGCATGGCACTATCAATATTCTTTTTTATTTTTTGCCTATTTACTTTGTTCTTTGCTCTTACATTATGGAAGATTCCTCATGCTTTAATTAAAAAGAAAAAAGATCCTTAAACTTTAAAGCTCCGAGTCCTAGCCTAGGCAACTTCCATGATTAAGGCAGTAAAATAGACTCAGATTCATTTAACCACCTCAACATACACAAGGCAAAACCAAAATAATCCAGCTCCTTATCCATCACTCATTACCAACAAATAAATGTAACTTGTTTAATTTATCCTTTGTAAAGTCAGTAGCAGTAGCTAGAAACAAACCTTTGGCAGTTCAATCACATGTCAGTTCTGTTGGGTGCTTAAATACATCACCAATTGCCAACATAAAACAGGACCAGTATGCCATTGGGAATTCCAACCTAAAACACAAGATTTATCAAAGTCTTTTCCTAATGCCAATGGAATATGTTTCAATCCAAAATATATGATAAAGATTTCTTGCACATTCTTAGGTGCTGCTGAACGAATTTCCGCAGCATATAAAATTCAACACCACCCCTCCCTCCCTCTCAAAATCCACTGCTCATAGGGAAGCAGATGGTTCAAGGTATGGACATCCTTCTTCCCAATTCAAACAGTATTTCAGTAAGCTTAGGACTCAAGCCTTAAAAATGCTAAGTCATCTGAATTCTTTTTGCTTCCAAAAATCTAATAAGACATTATTCACCTCTGCAAGACCTGATAACTAAAATAATAACTGAGCCAGAGAAAAACCCACCTTTCAATGTGTTAGTAAATTTCTCTTTTTTATTAAAAGAGAAAAGTAAGTCCTTAAAACATGAAAGCTCATTGACCTCCAAGTAAAGGAAATTTTCCAAGACTGGGCCAGCAAAATAGATTATAAGATTCAGGTAATCTCCTCAACATACAAGCAGAAGCAACGTTAAAATCATCCAGCTGTACATCCATCCCTCTCTGACAACAAATAAATATAATTTGTTTAATGCATGATGCAGCCTTTGTAATGTCAGAGTCATTATAATTTAAAACTTCAGCAGTTCAACCACACTAGTCTTGTTAGTTGCTAAAGTACATCTCCAACTGCCAACACAATAAAGCCTATGCCATGGCCAATTCCAGCATACAACACAAGATTCATCATAAGGGGCTTTTCCTAATGGAATTTTCTTGATCGAAAACATTAGATACAAATTTTCTTGTACATCCTTTAGTGCTGTAATGGACTAGCTAGCAGCATATAAAATTCTACAACAAATTCCCCTTTCCTCTCAAAGTCCTCTCACGGGGTAATAAATAATATCAATGCATAAGGTACACACCACACACTTCACAATATAACCAACACTTCAGCAATGCTTTGCTGTTAGCACTCAAGCCTTGAAAAGCTAAGGGCTTTAGATACAATTAACCATTATAGATCACATAACACTTGTAAGTATACCCTCTTCCTATCCACAAGCCATTACTCTTGCAATAAATTGAGCTACAAAAAATCCAGCCTTCTATGTTTGTCATTATTTACCTAACAAGGACTGCTATTATCAATGCACAAACTTCATTCCCGTGCAGAATTTATTCCTCTATTCTCAAATATCTATCCACCTAAAAATCAGTAAATGGAAGAAGATTATTTATGCTTCCAATGGACTTCTTTGTATGTACTCAAAACACCATAATCATGGAACTCCAAGCTAGTCATCCAAAGCTTGATATGGTTCATTTGAGTAATTAAGTGATGACATTCGTAGAAACTCATTAATAAACACCACCAAATTTGAAAGCAGAAAGAAAATTAACAAGGAATTTAAGGACAACATGGGGAGATTGAGGTGTGTGTTCATATAGATAATTTTCTGAGATAGAAATATCATTTATCCTCAATAATTAGGCAGAGAAATTCCATGCATGTTATATATTAAGAAAACCTAAGCAAATCAAAGCAACAAATATAGTAGGTATGGCTTACATAAAAATGGGTGAATACACCGCAATCCAAGCTTCTCCAGTTAGGTAAAATTTGATCTAGCTAAATTTGGGCTTCTCTTTTCCTCAAAAGGAGCATTTGGAGCAAACGAATTTTAGAAATATAAATGTTCAAAGAGCAACTTATTTAAGTGAAGAAACAGTTAAAAGAATGAGCATTTAAGAAACTGGTTTTACATGCAGTTTAATTTTAAATTAAAACTCTGGGCTTCTACTTCAACTTTAAAGTTGCTTTTATGCTCCACAAAGGTTAAAACACTAACCATACAAATATATTTCTCGTATAAACTATGCTTTCCTTGAGGGTGGGTAATAGATTCCAGTTTTGGGATGACTTGGGTAGAAAATCAGCTCTTGATATATGCTTACACACATCTCTCTTGTCTTTCCCCCAAACAATGAGTTAGAAGTTAGAAAAATGATTTGCATGAAACCATGATTACTCCCTAGAAGAGTCCACGGATCAATTATTTGATATGGGCTAGAACTTGGAAGATAATATATGGAACCAAGGAGACCTAGATCAATTGTACTTTAGTTTTTCAATAGTCCTTTCCAGAAACTCAAAGCTCCACCTAACATCACATCTTGTATCTGGTTGGTTACAGGAATAGAATTATTTCAATTAACATGTTGCAAGTTTTTAGGCCACATACAGCTCTTTCCTCTCATATGCAAGTTATGGTGCCTACTTAGGATCCATTCCACATTTATACTTCCAATGCTCAGCCACTGTTTCTGTATGGAATTCCTTGATTTGCCGTCTATTATTTCAGACATATGCTAAATCCCTGGACCTATACTCGACAATTAGCTTTCAAGATTGTGGTAAACAAAAAGGAGAAGCTCAGGGCACAAGGTGTGTACATCCTTCTCTCCCCAATAGATAAAGCACTTCAAAAAGCTTAGTTCTCCTTTTATAAAGGAGAGACAAAAAACAATTTCCTTGAAAAGTTAAGATTTAAGAGCTCCTGGACCTCTGAGCCAAGAAAGCTTCCCATGATTGATCCAGAAAATAGATTTTAAGATTCAAGTAATACCCAGCATACAAAATGAAGGAAAACTAAAATAAACCAGCCATGCCCATCCATTACTCCATTGCAACAAATAAATGTAAGTTGTTTAATCCATGCTTTGTAAGGTCAGAGTCAATAATAGAAATAAACCTTCACCGCCTCAACCACACATCAATTTTCTAGTTGCTTAATTACACCCCCAATTGCAAACACAGCATTGCCCGTAACATGGACAATTCCAACCTATAACATAAGATTTATAGTAAGGCCTTTTCCTAATAGAATCTGCTGAACTTAACACTAGATAAGGAATTCAGTTTGTTGTATATCCTCTAGTGCTGCAATGGATTTCCGACCAGCATATAACATTCAACAACAAATCCCCCCACCCTCCCACTCAAAATCCTCCTCCCACAGGGAACAAATGATATCAGGCCATAAGGTACAGACTGCAGACTTCCTACCTATACAAACAACATTGCAGCATGTTTGGCCGATAGCACTACAGCTTTGAAGAGCATAATTTTTTAGATCCCACAAAAATTAGACAGATCCATAAACACATCAAAGTATACCCTCTTCCTCACTCCAAGCCACGGCTACTACGATAAACTGATCCACGGAAAAATCCACCTTTTTTCTCTGTCTGTCATTATTTACTTCAACAAGACCTACCATTATTATCTACCCAAGAATTTCATTTCCATGCAAAATCTATTTCACCATTCCCAAATCCTAGACTTGCATTAACTCAGATACACAACCCAGTGAAGTCAACCGATGCAAAATCCAACAATTAAGACAGTGCCTAGTAAAGCACCAAATCCAATCCCCAGTCTTAATAAAAAAAATAAAAAAAAAACATCTTTCAAAGATTTTCAACATCTATTAGCACTTCAGCTGCAACAGAATCATGAAATTCAACAAAAGCAAACAACCCACAGGCATTTTGATCAACACAATTCACCGATAAAAGCAAGAACAAACATTATGGCTGCCACGAAAAGGGAACAAAAGAGAATTCCCCCTTAGTAAATGATAAAAAAAAAAAAAAAAAAAAAAAAAAA
>Ga0099822_1003213_pt1 | contig 20878 bp, 18 predicted proteins | sample CowpeawhiteBW_FD_76839 | JGI IMG/M metagenome (GOLD analysis project Ga0099822, IMG submission 76839) | Root nodule microbial communities of legume samples collected from California USA - Cow pea white BW | ecosystem: Host-associated > Plants > Roots > Nodule | place: USA: California | collected...
CCATGCAATGCGGACAAGCTAATCTACCATGTGTGCCCCAACCAGATAACATCCCATAAGTAGGGAAGTCATTAATAGTCCACATCAAACATGCCCTCATCATAAAATTTTGTTTCCTTGAAACATCATAGGTCAAGATACCAACCCACAACTACTTCAAATCATCAATTAAAGGCTCCAAGTAAACATGAATAGAGGCCTTTGGATTGGATGGCCTTGGTATAAGAAAACTCAAAAACATATAAGGTTTCGATATGCACATTTCAGGAGGAAGATTGTATGGAGTAAAAATCACGAGCCAACAAGAATATGATGAAGATGAAGCCTGAATGTAAGGGTTAAATCCATATGAACATAGACTAAGTCGCACATTATGTGGATCAGACGCAAAGGTAGGATGTTTACGATCAAAGTGCTTCCAGGGTTCACCATCAGATGGGTGGCGTAGCATTCCTTGGCTTTGGTTTCATGATGCTAAGTCATATGTGGCGCGGTTTGCATAGAAGCAAACATTCTTTGTAATCTTGGGATTATAGGCAAATAGAACATTGACTTAACTGCAATTGGTTTTTTGCGCCTTGATCCCTAATGAAGTGTGTGATATCTTTGTTTGTGAAAAAATTTTACATTCAAGTAATGCTGCATCTTTTTTACCACTATCATTGTCATAAAAGAGAATACAACCACTCACACAACAATCAATCTTCTTAGCATCCAATCCTAACATTGATACTAACCTCTTAGTTTCATAATAACTCTTTGGCAAGCTCATATTTGGGTTGTGTGAGATCTAACAAAATTTTAGTGAAAGCCTCTAAGCAATGGTTGGGAATATTCCAATTAGTCTTATAAGATAGAAGTCTAACACATACTAACAATTTAGAGTCTCTCACCCCTTCAAATAAAGGTTGATTTGCCTCTGCCAACAAATTATAAAACCTTTGTGTGGATTCATTAGGACACTCTTCTAAGTTAGTGTCGTTGGGTTGTTGGGTTGATTAAAATTGACACAAAGCGTTATTGACCATTTCTTTCATGTCACATAATTGCTTCATTTCAATAGTACGTACACCATCTCTAGGGACAAAATTATCACCTTCATGCAAATCAACAATGGGCATATCTTCACCGTGTAATGTCCAAATCCAATAATTTGGTATGAACCCTTTTTTATAAAGGTGAACTTTGACAACCTCATTTGTCAAAATCCTTGTACAGTCACACTTGATGCAATGGCATCTAATCCCACCTTCAAGTTCAAAATATCTAGACTGTCTTGCTACTCGGTCAAACTCTTCAACGCCTAAGACAAAAGACTCCTTCAACACCCTTCTACCATTATAACAACGATCATACATCCATGCACGATTGAAAGGAGGTTCACCCATGTTCTATAAAACAATAAAGGCCTTCAATTAGATTGTTAAAGGGAGAATTAGAATTAAGTGGAGCAATGTGGGGAAATATCTCACTTATTGTGTAAGATATCCAAATAGTAACCAAACATCACTGTCCTAATTGGAATGCAAGTCCCAGGACTATGCGACTAAAAGTATTGATTGGAATTACCTAGTTATAGGAATTCCGATAGTAATTACCTAATGATAGTAAAATGGATCCAAGATGGATCCAAAATCAGATTCAAAGCATAAGCATATTCAAAGCATAAAACATATTCAAAGCATAAACAGACGAAAAAAAAAATAAAGAGCAAAATAAGCTACTCAGCTTTACTTTGAAGCTTCAGCGGAGAACACTCACCACTAATCAACAACCCTACTCACAAACACCGACATTGGCACAAATCGTAACAAATAAAACCAAACAATTAGTTTCAACAATTAAAACCAAACCATTAGTTCCAATAATGACAACCAAAGAATTAGCTCCAAAAATTAAAACCAAAGATATTCAGCAAAGGTTCACATTTCAACCACTATAAAAGTCACTTTTGATGGAGAGTTGACCCAAATCAATGTTTGAGCATTTTAGCATCTTAGTTTAGTGATTTGAATCATGTTTGAGCATTCAATTACCTCATTCCAAGCATTTTACAAGTTTTAAGTTTGATATGCTCATTTAAGGTTTTCTAGACTACCTAGAATTAGGATTTTTATTCTCTACTAGTTCTTTAGCAAAATTCACTATTTTAGTAACTCATTAGCATCATATTAACCATGTCTAGATGTTAGAATCATGCATTTGCTCACTGCTACACGTTTTGACCCTTGATAACACAAGCATGTGCATAATTGGCTTAGTTTTCTTACTTGAAAGTGGGGTTTGGATAGTCATTTCGTGAAACTATGATTGTTGAAGGGTCCTCACTATTTATTTTACCTATTACATCATATTGAAACCTGTTCAAAGCATTTACAACACTTGAAACTCATTTTTTGTCTTCATATGCATTTTAGGTACTCTTTACAAGCCATTTTGCACTCACTTTATTTATTTGAACTTGTAATTCTTTAATTCTCTTTATATTTTGTTCACTTATTTTTTTCTAAAGTCCACTTGCATTATATTATGGATGGCCAAAGGATGAAAATACCATTTTCATACCCCATTTTAAACCCAACACACTCAATTTTGAGGAAAAATCCTCATTTTAAGTCTTTAAAAGTTGAGATGAGAGTGTGATATGTGTTTGCTGTTTTGCATTGTTTAATTAGTATTATTGAATCATTTTAGAGTACATTTTGCTTTCCATGTACTAACAACTAACCCTTAGTCTACTTTATAGTAGTTTGACACTAACTAGTTAGCCTAGTTTAGCCTATTTTAGCCTAGTTTTCTTGTATATAGGGAACTAACACACTAACTTGTATTGTGTGACTTTGGTGCACCTTAGCAACTCAAATTGAACAAATTAAAAGTGATTAGAGGTTTCTGAACAAAGAAATCCAGCAAGGGTTCACATTTCAACCACTATAAAAGTCACTTTTGATGGAAAGTTGACACAAAGGTTGACTTTTCAAGTCAAAGATCCAAATCAATGTTTGAGCATCTTAGCATCCTGGTTTAGTGATTTGAAACATGTTTGAGCCTTCAATAATCTCATTCCAAGCATTTTACAAGTTTTGAGTGCGATATGCTCATTTAAGGTTTTCTAGACTACCTAGAATTAGGATTTTTATTCTCTACTAGTTTTTTCAGAAAATTCACTGTTTTAGTAACTCATTAGCATCATATTAATCATGTTTAGAATCGTGCATTTGAACACTGCTACACGCTTTGATCGTTGATCACACAAGCATGCGCATAATTGGCTTAGTTTTCTTACTTGAAAGTGGGGTTTGGATAGTGATTTCGTGAAACTATGATTGTTGAAGGGTCCTCACTATTTGTTTTACCTATTACAGCACATTGAAACGTGTTCAAAGCATTTACAACACTTGAAACTCATTTTTTGTCTTCATATGCATTGTAGGTAGTCTTTACAAGCCATTTTGCACTCACTTTATTTGAACTTGTAATTTTTTTAATTCTCTTTATATTTTGTTCACTTGTTTTTTTCTAAAGTCCACTTGCATCATATTATGCATGGCCAAAGGATGAAAATACCATTTTCATACCGCATTTTAAACCCAACACACTCAATTTGAAGAAAAATCCTCATTTTAAGTCTTTAAAAGTTGAGATGAAAGTGTGATATGTGATTGTTCTTTTTCATTGTTTCATTAGTATTATTGAATCTATTTAGAGTACATTTTGCTTTCCATGAACTAACAACTAACCCTTAGTCTACTTTATAGTAGTTTGACACTAACTAGTTAGCCTAGTTTAGCCTAGTTTTCTTGTATATAGGGAACTAACACACTAACTTGTATTGTGTGACTTTGGTGCACCTTCGCAACTCAAATTGAACAAATTAAAAGTGATTAGAGGTTGTTGAACAAAGAAATCGAGCAAGGGTTCACATTTCAACCACTATAAAAGTCACTTTTGATGGAGAGTTGACCCAAAGGCTGACTTTTCAAGTCAAAGATCCAAATCATTGTTTGAGCATCTTGGTTTAGTGATTTGAAACATGTTTGAGCCTTCAATAATCTCATTCCAAGCATTTTACAAGTTTTGAGTGTGATATGCTCATTTAAGGTTTTCTAGACTACCTAGAATTAGAATTTTTATTCTCTACTAGTTCTTTAGGAAAATTCACTGTTTTAGTAACTCATTAGCATCATATTAACCATGTTTAGATGTTAGAATCGTGCATTTGCACACTGCTACACGCTTTGACCGTTGATCACACAAGCATGTGCATAATTAGCTTAGTTTTCTTACTTGAAAGTGGGGTTTGGATAGTGATTTCGTGAAACTATGATTGTTGAAGGGTCCTCACTATTTATTTTACCTATTACATCATATTGAAACGTGTTCAACATTTACAACACTTGAAACTCATTTTTTGTTGTCATATGCATTTTAGGTACTCTTTACAAGCCATTTTGCACTCACTTTTCTTGTTTCTTATTTGATTTTGCTTTGCTATGAATTTGTATGATTCTTTGCAATTTAGTATGTTTGTTTTGGTGTATAGGATATCCTTGAACCATCTATGACTCAATTTCATGAACTGTGGAAGTTTTTACCCATTAACTAGTTTTTAGGTTCATATGTTTCTATATAATTAAGTATTTTTGACTTCCATAATATTTTGTACAAACACTTGTATTTACACTCAATTTGCATGATACTTTACATTTTCAAATAGTTAAACCATGAATGGAAGCATGAGATTTATTCAGAACACAAAATTTGCACCAAATTTCTCATGCTATAAAATGTGCACAAAATCTGCACTAATTTTGTTGCATGTGCTGCCAAGTTTGGTTCAACACATGATTTTGAGAAATTTGAGCTATAACATTACATTTCATCAAATAGTTTTCTGTTTTTTATTAATTAGACATTTTAGGTAAAATTGAGGTGTTAAACCTCCTCCATTCATGTCTCTTTAGAGTTCTATAGGTTCATGATGGATATTATAGCATTTCATCATCATTTGCATATTAATTTGAGTACTAGTTTACAGTAGCATTAATTTTCTTGCATCTGCTCTTACCATTTTACACTTATTTAGACACTTTGTTCATATTTTCTTCCTTTATTTTACTACATCTCTATTTTTAGCTTATTATGAAATGCATTCTAGGTTTGATTAGGTGAAATTTTGTACTTCTTTTTAATTGAATTGGTTATCCTAGTTTTCAGCATTCTTTTATTGATTAGACTTTGCTTAGATAATAAATTTTTTTATAAGTGAATTAAACAAGATGTGGCATGTTCTAGCAGCAGGGAGAAGAAACTTTCAAAGCACAAGAAAGAGTTCATAGGTGGCACATGACAACATGTTTAAAGTAGAAAACTGGTACTATGCAGTTTTCATGCTCCTTTTGATATCTAAATACCACTCTTCTGCCAAATTATGCATAATTTAGAAAACACATTATATTTATTGATGTGAATGGGAGCTAACATGGAATACTACAGCCCACGATTCATGCAAGAAGTCATTAACTAGACTACAAGCTAAAGATGTAGCAGTAATAACTCAAGCAAACAGAGTAGAGGAAAGAGTAAAAACGTTTGGAAAAAGTTTGGGGAGAGTGGTGGGTACCTTGTATGGCCAAGCAACAACGCTGACTTTGCTGGATCCTTCCAAATTAGAGGTGATGAAAGGGGATAATCCTGAATCAAGAAGGAAAATATGTAGCTTTGTAAGATAAGTTGGATACTTTAGAAAAATTGTTTAAGGCTCCTCTAAAATTTTAATGTCATTAACTACATTAATTAAGTAGAATCAACATTCAATTGGACAAACCAATGCCAATAAAGTTTTAAATAGATGAAAAAATATGCAATGACTTCACATGTATTAGCGTTCAAAATCTAAAAGGGAGAATTAAAGGCCTTTTTTATACTTCCAACCAGGTCAATGTTTAGTGTAGTGGTGCCTTAGTGCAGTGGTGCTGAATAAAGTTTACAAATGCAGAATGCCACTAAAATAGGAGTTGGGCATGACCAATCTGTTCTAAGCTAATACGATGCAAGAATTTAAGGCCTAAAGTTTGAACTGGACATTGCAAGATGCAAATGAATGACTATATGCTTGACCAAGTATACATCGCTTGTTTTGGACATCAAACAAAACCATCTTAGCCTTGAAAAGGGGAAGCATGCGCAGAAACCCCGCAATTATAATTCCATATGCCATATATCAAACAATTGGAAGCCAATAACAAGCCATGCAAGAAAAAGAAACAATTGAAACATAAGCAAGGGAAAACTCTGATATTGCTCTAGTATTGCAAAACTTAAAGAGTGAAATAGAAGGTATCACATTTTGCATCAATCAATTTAATCCAAGCAAAAACATAACCAATCAAGGATCTCGATAGAGAGAGGAAAATACTCATACCTAGCAATAACCGTGGTATTTGGCAAATGCCCCTACCAATCACAGAATCAGAGTGAGAAACATAATGGAGGGATAAACAATAACAGAACCAGAGTGACCATTGTCTATGAGACTTACTGATAGAGGTCGTACCCCACCAAATTAAAACAGTTAAATGCAGTATGCGAAGTTTGAACGAAGTCGTCTCCCAACGACCAATATTTTCGTCCAAAGCTTCAATTTCCAGATGAACATAACAATATAACATAAGGGGGTTTGGTAGATTCAGTTTCAACACAAATTTAAATTTGCAATGTAGAGAAATTTAATAGTTATATGAAAACACAATGATTCCTTGATTCAATTGAAAGTCCACCAATCACAGATTACCAAATTAATTATTCTATTCTAATTTTCTCTCGTGAACCCTAAGTAATCAACTAAGCAAAAATTACCATGGATTCATTGTCATTAAGCACAACAGATTTCATGCAGTTAACCCCCACAGGTTGAAGCAAGTTGTGACAGAATCCATAGACATTAAGCATGATTACGAACCCTTTAAAGTGCACACACGAATTTGAGATTAAGCATGCACAAAAAACGTGTTTATCATCAAAATCCGTCAAAATTTATTCGTCGATAATTCCTATTTTTCTTGTAATGTCACCAATATGATTTTTAAGTTGTAACACATTAAAGACATCATGAATTTTAGACCCCTAAGGCAATTCTAGCTGGTAAGCTGTTGCTCCAATCTTATCAGTGATAAGAAACGACCCAAAGTACTTCGGTGCTAACTTGGCATTAGCCCGAAATGCTACTAAATTTTTTTTATAGGGATGGAGTTTGACATGCACAAGAGCACCACCTCATACGATTTATCACTTCATTTTTTATTTGCCAATTGCTTCATTCGTTCTTAGGCCCTCTTCATGTGAAATTTGACTAACTTTAAAGCCTCTTCTCATTTTTGTTAACTTCTATCAATTACCTCCACCTTTGACTCACCAAGTAAATACGGAAGGTAAATTAGGGGAAGCTGACCAAACATCACCTCATAAGGACTACACGGTATAAAGTATGGTGGTTAGTATTGTAGCACCATTTTGCTAGAGGAAGCCATTTAGACCACTCATGGGGAGTGTCACAACACATGCATCGCAATAAGGTCTCCAAGCATCTATTTACTATCTCAGTTTGACCATCTTTTTGTGGATGGTAGGCTAGTGAGACTTGCAATTGAACCCCTTGAAAGGCTATCAAATCCTTCCAGAATTGACTAACAACAATAACATCTTTGTCACTTGTAATAGGATCTGGAAAACCATGTAACTTGAACACATTGTCCAAGAAGGATTGAGCAACTTCAGTAGTAGTATACGGGTGTGATAAGGCCAACAGGTGGGCAACCTTACTTAATTTGTCAACAACCACACAAATGACTTGTTTGGCATTGGAATTTGGCAATCCCTCAATAAAATCCATGGTGATATGTTGCCATATCCTTTTTGGAATTGGTAAGGGTTGTAGCAACCCCGAATAGGCGGATCTGTCATATTTACATTTTTGGTAGACCTCACATTTCATTACAAACAGGCGTACGTCCTTGGTCATGCTTTGGCAATAAACAACTGATTTCAACCTTTTTAGTGTAGCTTCTCGACCCGAATGGCCACTAGTATTACCATCATGTATCCATTACAACAATTCAACCCGAAGCACAACATATTTTCCCACAACAAGTCACCTTTTCCTCTTGAGTTCACCATGACGCCAAGTATAATTTTTATGCAACGAAGCATCTGTTTGCAAGTCTTGGATCAAATTTTTTATATCCAGATCAACTTGCCAAGAATTAATGATTCTGTTTAACATGGTACTTTCAGGTGTGAGAGTTGTGATTGCTTGATAGTCTACGGGTTGTTGCCTGGATAAAGCATCAACTGCTAAATTTTCCCTTCCTTGCTTGAACTCAATTGTGAAATCAAATTCCATAAATTTGACCAACCATTTTTGTTGGAAGGATGTAGTCAATCGCTGGCTGAGAATATACTGTAGGCTTTTATGGTCTGTTCTAATGATAAAGTGAGTATTCAGTAGATAATGTCTACATTTTTGGACTGGAAATACTACTGCCAATAGTTCTTTTTCATAGGTGGAAAGTGATTGTTGCTACATATTGAGAGCCTGAATAATAAAAGTAATGGGATGGTGATCTTGCATAAGCACTACACCAATGCCTGAACCTGAAACATCTACTTCAACCACAAAGACTTTAGAGAAATCAAGTAATGCTGGTACTGATGACTGCATCAAACTATCCTTGAGGGATTGGAATGCAACTTTTGCTTCCTCAAACTAGTGGAAACTATCCTTCTTTAGCATGTTGGTTAAAGGTCATGCAATACCACCATAGCCTCGCACAAACCTTCTATAGTAGCCTGCAAGTCCCGAAAAACCCCTCAATTGGTTCAAGGATGTAGGTAAGGGCCAGTTCTTGATAGCCTATATTTTTGCTAGATCAGTAGCTACCCCCTCTTTTGAGATGAAATGGCCTAAATACTCAACCTCTTCGACACAAAAGTAACATTTTGATTTTTTAGCATAGTCAACAAAATCATATGCAAATGAGAGAGATGAGTGTTCAAATCCTGGCTATAAATTAAAATGTCATAAAAAAACACCAAGAGAAACTTTCTCAGATATTGCTTAAAAATATCATTCATGAGGCTTTGGAAGGTGGCTAGTGTAAGACCCGTAGGATTTAATTAATTAAATAATTAATTAATTAATAAATTATGGGTGGGGAAATAATTATGAGATTAAATTATGGTTGGTATGACATGGAAAAGTACTAGCTCAAATGGTTGAGAGTACTTAATTGTGTGAGAGGACTTGGGTTCGAGTCCTATGTATGTTAACTTTTGGATGTTATTTTTTTATTATTTAAATCTATGTAATCATGTTTTGGTATACTATGATAATTGAATTATGATTACTAGCATGAAATAGGAATTGGTTAAATGGTTTGATATTGGTTTGGCTATTGTATGGTTATGGGTTCAAGCCTTGGAGAACTTACATTAAACTTTATTTTTGGCATTTTTGGATTTGGCTTGAATATGAAAAGGTTGAAAGGGAACCCTAGTGGTATGGCAGCTGAGGGGTGGCTGGAAAATAGCCATAATGAGTTGGGAGTGACATTAAACACCACTTAATAGTAAATTTTCGTCCTAAGGCATTTAGCTAGTTTTTAGGCACACTTTAAAAGGGAAAACTAGGTTTGGCAAGCTGGAAAATATACCCAGAGAGAGAGCACAAAAATCTGAGAGGTTGTGAGGTTTGAGAGGGATTTTTGGGACTGAATTGTGTGAAGGCTAAGGAGACCATTGGCGTATGGAGAAAGTCTAATCATCAAGCTTTAAGCGAAGGAAAATCAAGTTAGGGGAGTTTTACTCACTTATATATATGTGTATGAAACTATGTATGATCACATGCTTGTTTGAATGCCTCTATTGGGTTAAAAAATGTAAATTTTCACATTTCTGAAAATTTTCCAGAAATCGCCTGGCGGGTCTTTAAAGCCGCCAGGCGGCCCATACCTATTTGTACTATTTTGGGTTCCTGGAGAAGGAACCGCCTGGCGGCACATACCTGGCCGCCAGGCGACGCATGGGGGATCTCCATTTTTCTGGGTTTAGATAAAGCGCCCGGCAGTGGCTAGTAAACCGCCAGGCGACGCGAGTGGGTTTTGGCTCGAATCACTATTTTTGGTGATCTGGGCTGTTTCTGATCGGTGGAAAAGCTATTAGAGGTTATTAATAGATGAATTTGATATGGTATGATGTGCATTTTTACGCAGTAGTAGGTATAAGTGAATGAAACAGTGATTAAATGCCAAGGGTAGGAAAGCGGGGTACAATTAGGGTGTAATTGTTGTGATCCTTGCGGGGTACAATGGTATTGAGATTGGAGGACTGAAATCATTGGATTTGTTATGCCAAAATGGGAGATTGTATTAAGATAGGTGTTAGGGAGTGAACATGAATGTTGGCAGGGGTGGAAGAAATCAGAGGGGTTTCCAGGTCTGATATATCGCCTGGCGGGTGACAAGTTATCGCTAGGCGACAGCGTCACACCAGTGGCATATGAAGTTTAAGTTGGAACGGTTCGGGCTAGATGTCTTGTAGTTCGTGCGGTTCGTGTAATAGTCTTGGACGTGAAGAAATTTGGTTACGAGATGAAGTGGATACTTATGAGAATAGAGACTTAAATATGGCTAATGAGATGAGATGAATTATAGGGTGGATAGTGAAAAGAAATCTGTCAGATAAGTTTTATGGTTGTGATACACCTATAGTGGGTTGGGTACCCTTTGGTCAAGTTGGGTGTCAAAATAAGGGTACATGCTTGTGAGCTTAATGGAAGAATTAATCATACTACGATTAGGTCATGAGATAAAAAGGTATATGTGTGGTATTTAGCTATTTGGTGAATTGTTAACTAAATCATAATTAGATTAACTCACTGGTAAGATAGGATAAGAGGACTCATACTGGTATACACCAATCTTGGTGTTGTCATATTCAACGAAAACGAGTATTTCGGGTAGTACAAATACATGTATGGAGATTAACAGTGGACTGGAGTGTAGAGAAATCAACACCTGATGAGGTTCTGATATGGCGCCTGGTGACGAGGTCCAACCCGCCAGGCGATAGTAGTAGTACAGGGGATCTGTATAGCGGGAGGCGCCCGGCGGTGAGAGGTATTCCGCCAGGCAGTAGTGAGAACAACAGTGGGGGTCTGAAGCGTTGGTGCCTGGCGGTGGGGGCTGACCTGCCAGGCGGTGGCTGCTAAGTTTGCATGTTTTGAGGCACTGTGCGCTTGGCGGTACGCGACACCCGCCAGGTGGTCTGGCAGCTGGCAGCGCCTGGCGGCATGTGTCCTCTGCCAGGCGATTTGTACTGCTGTAGCTTTGAATTTTGGGTTGTGTATTTGTGATCTACAAGGCGTCTGGCGGTGCTTTAAAGGTGGGGTGCTGGTGTTCCTTGTGTTGTGGCTCGGAATGTATCCCTTGAGTTATGGCTCGGGATAGGGGTTAAGCACGTGGTATTCCTTGAGTTGTGGCTCCGAATAACATCTCTTGAGTTGTGGCTCGGGATGACGGATGAACACGAGGAACCCTTGAGTTGTGGCTCGGGTTGGCGAGTGTTGCCGGTATGGGTGTGCTGGTTATGGCCAGTATGGATGGGTCCAGATAGATTGCCCTCCTCAGTTGTTGGCTGACGAGTTTGGTAGTCTTGGAACGATGCGGACTATGTTTGTATATGGGAACTCTACCTGGCGTTACGGTGTATGATCCATAGCATTGTTTCCCGCACATGCTCTATCGGTTGTGGCCGATAGGTATGGCAGCAAGTCACCTTGAAGTAATCATTAGACGATGTAGAATACGAAAAATCTGATTGGGGGTCAGATAGTAGGAATTAAAGTATAGAGCAGATGTAGAATGTTTAAGTATTCCTAGTGGTTTGTGGATACGTAAATGAAACTGTATAATTATATATGTTTTATTTGTTAAACTCACTCTATCTGCGTGTGTTTGGTAATGATCGTGTACGCGGTACACGGGAGCAGATGTTGTTGATGCAGGTGGCTCTGGTGAAGCTTAGCTGTGGAGAGGGGATGGCTTGGGGATTTTATTTTATGATTTTGAATCAGTTGTAAACATTTATGTTCTCGAACCTTTATTTTATAAATTGACGAATACTTGTTCGGAATTTTCAATATCGTTATATGAAATAAAGACTTAAGTTTCCCGCGTTTTGGGAAATGAGGTATTATTAAATGCAACGTCATTTTGTATTTTCTTTATTAATTTATAAATTCGTAATATCCTGACGGGATGTTACAGCTAGTGCATTAGTTAAGCCGAATGGCATTACCAAGTATTCAAATGATCGCCATGTGTGTTAAATGCAGTCTTGTGAATATCTGTTTCCTCCATTCTCACTTGATTTTTGGAGAACACCTCAACCCCATGTAATTCATCCAATAGATCATTCACTAAAGGAATAGGGAATTTGTCCTTGATGGTGTGCTTATTAAGATCGCGGTAATCAACACAGACTCTCCAAGTACCATCTTTCTTACCAACTAGGACCACAAGACTAGCAAAAGGGCTACAACTTTTCTGTATGATACTTGACTGAAGAGAGCCTTGCACCAACTAATCAATAATATCTTTTTGGTGTTTAACATATCGATATGGCCGCTTATTAATAGGATTGTCACCTGCAACCAAAGGAATTTTATGATCATGGCCTTGCCTCTTAGGCGATAGTATGGTAGTTTCCTGAAAAAATGTCCTCAAATTGCCTAAGTAATTCCTCAATAGAGTTAGGAATAACTTGACAATTAGCATGTGAGGTTAATGACTACAGTAGGAAGGTATTAGTCTCGGTACCCATATGAAGCATGGATAAATGCACACTGGAAGTAACCAACCACTCAATACCGAGCACCACATCACAACATCCCAAAGGTATAGGAAGCATATCAGAGGAAAACTCAGTATTGTGAATCGATCAAGAGAATTGTTCAACAACTGAATTAATGGTAACTCTAGCACCATCCGCTACTGCCACACTTAAGGTTAGAATACGTGTGATAAGACAACCCAATTTCTGAGCCACCGCCTCATCTAGAAAATTATGGGTACTTCCATTGTCGATGAGTATATGCAATGGTTTTTTTCTATAGTAGCCTGTCACTCTCATGGTTTTGTAGCTAGCGATACCCGTTAAAGCATTGACTGATATTTAAGGGTCCATGGAACTACTATCCTCTTCTTGAGTGTCCTCAAATTCATCCACCGGTTCCACCTCCATATCATTCAAGTCCATCACATGAATCTCAAGCTTCTTGTGTGTCAATGCATGTGTAGGTGTGTATGGTTCATCACAAAAATAACAAAGTCCTTTAGATCTTCTCTCACTCATAAAGGTCGTGGTAAGTTTTCTTGGTGGTTGTTCGTGGTTTGTGTTTAGGGGAGTATGGGAATCAGGAGATTTGTGTATAGGTTTAGGTTTAGGGAAAAGGGCTTTTGTAGTATTTCATGGTTTTGGGAGTGTAGGAAAGGTTTTGGTAGGGATGTGTGAAGCAGAAGCGGATTCATATAGTTTAGCCAATTGAAATGCCTTTCGTACATCGTGAGGTTGAAACATTCTAACAATCATTTGGATGTCCCTTTTTAACCCTCATAAAAAATAGCTTAACAAGTGAGTCTCATTGAGGTTTAGTCTAGCAGGTATTCGACCATTGTACTTTGCTGTCGCAATTGTATAAGTTCGGACATTGGATCATCACATACTTCCCCAAAACGATTTATTCAAGTTTTTGTAAATTCAATCCAAGTAGGAAGATTACCTCCGGGAAGATTTTGAACAAATGTGGTGTGCCATTGAAGTGCCTTCCCTTCAAAGTGGATGATAGCCAATTTTACACGCACATTGATAAATCCACTGCTGAATTGCATCACCCAAAAAATGCAGAAAATCAATTCATGCCAATCGGGTGCCACAAGAATAATTGGAATTCACAGGCCGAGTGTCGCGCTGTAATGTCTCCGATATTCATTGATCAATCGAAGAATCAATAGCTTGTCGAATGGAGGCTGTAAGACCCGAGAAATTTAAATAATTAATTAAATAATTATTTATTAAATGCAGGTAATAGGAGCCTTTAATGCATTTAATGTGGAGTGCTATGACGTGAAAAAGTACTAGCTCAAATGGTTAAGAGTACTTTGATTGTGTGAGAGAACTTGGGTTCTAGTCCTATGTATGCCATTTGTATGTTATTTTAACTTGTGTATTATTTTAATGTATATTTGAATGTGAGACATGATAATGTAATCCTAAAGTTTTAGGAATTATCATGAAACATGATTGGTTGAATTGGTCGAGCATTTGACTTGACAATTGAGTGGTTGTGGGTTCAAACCTTGCTAAGATCCAAACTAAATTCCTTTTTGGCTAAGTTTCTCTTTTTGCATGGTAATGAAGAGGCATAGAAACCCTAGCTGCAAAAGTGGCAGCCAAGAACGGTAGAGAATAGCCATAATTGGCTTTGAATAGCAATTAACCATAGAATTAATATTAATTTTCGTTTTTGGACCATTAACAGTCATTAAGGAGTAAATAAGAGTTAGTGAAATTGGGGAGAGTAAGGGAAAACGAGATTGCAGTTGAGAGTACTGGCAAGAGAGGATTGTAGAGGAGTCATTGGCGTTTTGGGAGATGTAGAGTTGAGTTTTGTGTGAAGAAGAAAAGGGAAACTCTTGGACATCATAAGGACAAGGGCTAGAGGATCAATTGGAGCGCAAATTCCAGGTAAGGGGATCTATTTTGGGTATTCTATAATGTGTATGAAAGAATGTGCCTTGCCATTATATGATTGCATGAATTTTCCCTTGCTTTTGCACTATTTTTCATAATTTTCTGGATTTTCGCCCAGAAACCGCCTGGCCGGCATGAGGATGCCGCCAGGCGACGCATCATGAGTGACCCAATTACTAGGTTCTGTTATGAACCGCCTGGCGGGCCATGTATTTCCGCCAGGCGGTGTGAAGCTGTTCTTGGTTGTATATGTTGTTTGGCACAAGAGTCATCGTGACTTTTGGAAATTTGTTGGTATGCATTGTATGTGACTATTATGTGTTGTAATCGGAACGAAATTGGAAGTTGTATGAAATAAATTGCAAACCTAAACACTTGAGCTGTGAGTATGGAGTCTAAAATCGAAGGGAATCAGAATTGTAGGGGTTGTAATAAAGTTCGTAGGTGCGAGGAGGATTTCTGGGTTCCTAGAACAGCAGGAACTGCCTGGCGGCAACCCATTGGCCGTCAGGCGCCATACTAGTGAGGCGTGGTTCTCTAATTCACGAAAAATGCTGTTTTTTGTACTTTTCGTGGAACAGGAACCGCCAGGCGCTAGTTTCATGCCGCCAGGCGCCACAGATTTTTCTAGTTTGTTCAGTTTTTGTAAAACTGTATTTCCTACTTCGTTAACCGTCCGATTTAGGTGAAATTTTGGAAGGTGTTTCACAACATGTGGTTCTTCACTTTCAACGGTGGAGATTTGAATTGGATGCCTGAAGAGGGAGATATACGTCACTCATGATTGGTTGTTGAATTCCCTAATAGTGTGATTACTAATGGATGATTAAGTGTGATCAAGTGTTGGTATGGCCTTGATTGGTGAATGTATATATATAAATATATAGATGCATGATTGATGAATATGTTTTTGGTAGTGCTTGCTGAGACATGTTGAATATATGAACCTATATATGTTAGCGAATGTAAGATGTTATAAGTGTGGGAATAAGGCTACTATTTATGATATCACTATGATCGAGTGTTGCATGATCATGACGGGTTTTGGGAAAGTATGGGAACATGATAATCATACTTTAAATGTAATGGAATTGCGAGGGCAGGCAGAATAAGTATATAACTTTCATTGTGTCTTTTGTGGGGTTTGTGAATTGTAGCCATGCAAAGGGTTGGGAAAATGAGAAGGGGAAAATAAATTGTGTGTTGGAATTGATTTAAGAGGTAAGTATATATGAATTCTAAAAGAGAGGAATGTGTGCTTATACTTGAAAGATGCATATGTGTTGTGATGTTGTAATTTGGAATATATTAATGTGTATGTTGATTTCTGGATGTTCGAAAATTAAATGGTTGAATTCTAGGAAATGAATTAGAGTACCTAAAACCAGTAGTGTCACATTACTGGAGTAGCACCTAGCGGTGTAGACTGAACCGCCAAGCGATAGTGAAACAGGAATGTCTTGTAAGTTGTGGCGCCCGACGGTGATGTGGAACCGCTAGGCGGTCTGTACTGCCATTTCGCATAGCGACGCTTAGGCTGCGCTAGGCGATGGTGTAGTGGCAGGGTGCATTATGATATGTTTTGCATGGTTTGTTGTGTTGGTCCTGGTCTGGGATATGCTTGATGTTGTCATGAGCGGGTAGGTTCATTACTGGTGATGAACACGTGATGATATGAGCGGGGAGGTTCATATCCTATTACTCTCATGTGGGGATACGAGCGAGGTAGGTTCGTATATTCTGTGCTCACACTTAAGAGATGCTGCGTGCGGGGAGGTACGTAGCTGGTGGATCACGTGTGTTGGACTACGAGCGGGTGGGTCCATAGAGTTGGACTACGAGCGGGGAGGTTCGTAGAGTTGGACCACGAGCGGGCAGGTTCGTGGAAGCATTGGAATCCCTAAGACTAGTTTGAGTATGTACCTTGTGTAGCGTAGTGTGCTTTTCTTGTTTTCGTTATCATGTTGTGATGTGAGACTTGGATCAGGGGGATGTTGTGCCATGAGCGGGTAGGTTCATGGATGGTGGTGAAATGGTGATGATATGAGCGGTGAGGTTCATATCCTATTACTCTCGTGTGGGGATACGAGCGAGGTAGGTTTGTATGTTTCGTGCTCACACTAGAGAGATGCTGCGTGCGAGGAGGTACGTAGCTAGCAGATCACGTGTGTTGGACTACGGGGCGGGTAGGTCCGTAGAGTAGGACTACGAGTGGGGAGGTTCGTAGAGCAGGACTACGAGCGGGGAGGTTCGTAGAGGCAAGACCACGAGCGGGCAGGTTCGTGTGAGCATCATAAGCCTTGAATCCGAGACTAACTATTTGTGTGTTGTGAAGGTTGAAAAGCCTTGGGGATTAAGTTCTTGGCCTAGAATTAACTAGAATAAAATAGATGGGTGTATCTTATTTTTTTTTATTAACTTTTATGTTAACTATTTATGAGCTCACCCTTTCTGCTTGTGTTTGGCGATGATCGTGTAATGCGTTACACGGGAGCAGATGATGTTGCATGTGGTGCTGGTGAGGCATAGAATCGGAGAGAGGGTTAGCTGGGAAAAGCTTTTACTAGCATTTTATCATTATTGTTTTTATGAACTTTGTAAACAATGTTTTACTGATTTGTGAATTTGGATACTATATCGAAGTTTCATAAATTATGGATTTTGGGATAACATTCAATTAATAAATGTTTTAAAATTTCCCACGTTTTTGGGAAGCGAAGTATAATAAATGAGGTTTTCATCATATATCTTTTTTTTATTACTTAAATTAGTAATATCCGACCAGGATGTTACAGAGGCTGTAATTTTGATGAGTCATGCTTCGAGTTCCGACGTGATGCGATTCTCCAAACGGTCCTCTTGCTCACGCATGGCTACTTGAGTATGAGTTGCGTCTGCCATTAATGCCGATGGGAGGTCCAAGTTGATACCACAAATGTAGGTAGTGTAACGTCCTAGCCGAAAATTACTCATTTAAAATAAAAATCAAGAATAATATATATAAATAACCTCATTTATTAATTCTTCTTTCCCAAAATGCGGGAAAATTTGAAATCCAAAGTCAACGCGCTAATAATAAAGAAAAATGTAGCGTTCAATTATTACACAAATGAACTATCTATCAAAGTATTACAAAAATAGTCCATATTTCATAGTAAAGAAAACTATTATAAAAAGAACTACTAAAACTCTCATAGTTGTTCCCCACTCCATCGCTAACCATCCACATGCTCACCTGCATCAACATCTGCTCCCATGTAACAAGTTACATGATCATCGCCAAACACACACAGATAGGGTGAGCTCATTTAAATAAACAATTAAAATATGACAATAATTAAAACAACTCAAGATTTCAACACGTCTTAGCATTTTCCCTTTTCCTTATTTCCTCAACTTTCAACCCTTAATTTAGACGTCTATTATTTATACACCCTTTGGTGAATTCACTGATCGATCTTCGCCGTACGAGTGTCTACTCGCCCCTCCGACTACGAGTCACCACCTAAGAGTCCACACGCGGGAATGAATTTGCCATGGCCTACCACCGCGACACCAAGTAAAGTTCCCCAAAACGAATAGACGTTCGTAGTTGTTCCCACACCACCAAAACTCCATCAAATGCACTGAAGAGGGCAATAATATGAAACCTCATCGTACGAGCCACGAACTCGCACATTCCACTGGACTTCCTAAACCACCAAGCTACAACCTAGAGTGCCCACGTGTTACCCCAATACAAGTTACACTTGTAATTGGGCCGCCAGCCAAAGCATCGCATCATGACACACACTTAAAGCTGTGTAAAAATCCTTCTCGCGTCGCTAGGCAAAACTTGGTTCCAGACCGCCTAGTAGACATCTCACACCGCTAAGCGCCAAGCGCCAAACAGAAGTCTCGTTACGCCGTCACCGCCTGGCAGACTCCACCCTACCGCCAAGCACCTCACGTAGACAGTGGCCACTTCCACTGTTTTAGAACTTTATCACCTGGCAGCTCGCCCCGTGCCGCCAGGTGCCATGCCAGTAGCACAATTCTACTAGTTTTGGCATTTTCTTCAGGTCTTAAGGGACCCTAATTACACAATACATCAACCTTAACAAAACTCACAATATTTTAGACATCATGCTATGTCTACCACGCAATACACAGATATAACTCATGCACAAATCAATTATCATTCCCTTAAACAACTATGATACATTCTACTACCCAATCATCATGCTACTAGTTAACCATCCCTTAATCAGTTGCATCAACAACCCTGGGTGCCTAACTGACTACTTTTTATTAATTACACTCCATATCAGTTTTCATGATTCAAGTTGTGCTTTACACTTAGATATAATGTGAACAATCATGACTACATTATTTTATCAATGAATACCTATTATCTCCATTATTGATCAACATTCTAGAGGCACATAATCACAGTTCAAAGCATACAATTCATCACATTCTGTCTAAGAACCCTTTTATCATGCATTTGATTCCCTTCCACTCTCCCTTACACGCATTAAAATTTACTCCCTCACTGGTTCCAAATGAAGAAAACCCCTGCCAACTAACCCAATTCACGAAGAAAATCACCAGCGAACCCCAAAGAACACAACTCACAAAATCAACTCAAGACATCATTTACTCTGATGTGTCGCCTGACGACAATCTAGGTGCTGCCAGGCGATGCGTGAAAATTTGGGTTCTACTAGATTTCTCTCGCACCCTTCGTGACCCCAAACAATTCCAATTACAACATCCACCATCATATTGATATAGTTACAAGTGCACACATCATATAAGGTTCATACTTTATTCATATTAGCATTCTTTCTATAACACCAACGCATCCATCACTTACACAATCCATGCTTATTTATCACCAACCCTAGCATGAACCCTAAATCCTCAAATTCATACACGAATTCATAAACACATCACGCATACATCCAATCTTAGTCCCATAAACACATAAACAATTTTATATTTTTATACAAGGACCCAATTCAAGCAGTACAATTTCCCAGAATGCAAGCAAGACGAGAACAACAAGCACGCCAGTTCGCGTCGCCTGGCGGTACACGCACCGCTGCCAGGTGGTTCATAGAGAAAAACCTAAAAATTGGTTTTGTGACATGTGTCGCCTAGCGGTTCATTAGACGCCGCCAGGCGATTTTTTGGTATTTCCAGAAATACGAAGAAAACTCAGGCGAAAATAACAGAATTTGGCATTAAGGGAGAATAATTTAGCATTCAAGGCTCATTTAGGAGTGATCCTTCCAGCCCCTTCTAGCGGCATCTTCGCAACTAGGGTTTTGGTGTCCCTTCACTTTCATGCCAAAAATTGATTTTAGCAAAAAGAAAGTTATTTTGTCCAAGCCAAGGTTTGAACCCACTATTATCATCACAATCAAAGTTATTATTAATGGTGTGAGAGTACTTTATTATTTTGTGTGGTCAGTTGATTTTAGCACATAATTCCAATTCAAGTATATCATCAAAATAATGCATAAATTAAAATAACACACAATTAACATACATAATATTTGAGCCCAAATCCTTTCACACAATTAAAGTACTCTCAACCACTTAAGCTAGCACTTTACCACATCACACAAGTTAGAATTAATTGTCATAAAGGCTTCCACCACCCACATTTTATTAAATAATTATTTATTTTATTAATTAAATTTAGTGGATTTTACATGTAAAGTTAGGAATAGACTATTCGAAGAACTACAAAACTATAGGGATTCCAATGAATGAATATAATTCGTATGATGTATTGAATTGAGAAAGAATTACAATATCATAGAAAAATTTTAATGGAATAATCAAAATTAATTCTGATTATCAATTGAAATTAAATTGATTGGCTGTGATGCAACTTCCTTATTAATCTTTTTTAATGATAATTAAATTTGATCGACTGTGATGCAGCTTCCTTGTTAATCTTCCCGCATCAAAGCATTGAAACTTCGTTACAGTTTGCATAATCATAAATGATAATGCCTACAATTTGCCAATACAAAAAACAGATGTCATGTTTGACTTTGACACGATGGCAATAAAA
>Ga0099822_1003215_pt1 | contig 20872 bp, 19 predicted proteins | sample CowpeawhiteBW_FD_76839 | JGI IMG/M metagenome (GOLD analysis project Ga0099822, IMG submission 76839) | Root nodule microbial communities of legume samples collected from California USA - Cow pea white BW | ecosystem: Host-associated > Plants > Roots > Nodule | place: USA: California | collected...
ATATATATATATATATATATATATATATATATGTATGACTAGGATTGATAAGATGAACCAACTTGTTTCATTTTGACACTCTCCACATTTATAGGAAGAATAGAATCTCCACATTTGTCTAGCTCGTGCCATGTAATTTGTTGATATGTATGTGTGTAAAATGGGAAAAACATTAAGAAGTAAGGGTTAAATTATGTTTTAATTATCTTTTAAAACTCTTCATAAATATCATTTGATAAAGAATACTCAAACAATAGTTTTATATGACAAGAAATTAGTTAGTGATTTTTGTCTCTAGTGGAGTGTAACAGACACAACACTATGACTTAATTGATTTTGACTTAATAAAATATAATGTTAAAGGATTAGGAGAAAGAGAAATATATACAAGATATTTTTATACCGGTTCATCTTATCACATTAATTACATTTAGCTTCAATCAATAGATTGTGTTTCACTAAGTAGACTAATGTCGCGAAGTATACACTACAAGAAAAATGCTAATTATCGATGAAATTATCGACAAATCAAGCTCTTGGTTTTACCGACGACCTATATCTCTCGGTGAAGTCTACGATGAAATTGTTGACCTAGTTTACCGACGAATATCGCTATTGAATTTCTTGACGAATATATTCGTCAGTAAAGTTTGTGATGAAATTGTTGAATTAATTGACTGACGATTAAATCAGAATTTCAATTGAGATTCCCTCCCCCAATTTCACTTTCTCTTTCTCTCCGCCAATTTCATTTTCTCTCCGCTCCCTCGAAGCCAAAACCCAAATGTTGTTGTGCCATCTCCACTGCCCACTAAGATCGATTCATGTTATCTTTGTTGCCCACGGTTATCTATCGTTCGTGGCCTGAGTGTCCCTATTCGTCAGTGAGCCACCAAAACAAACCAGAAGTCGTGCACACTAGCATCCACACCAAACCTCGTGGAATAAGGGTTTCCTTTCACCCTTGAGTTATTGCCGCACTAGCTCGTCGTAGCAACCATCGTGCACACCAACATCGAACAAGGCTTTCGATTTTGCCTCTTAGATGTTGTGATCACATTCGTGCTCATGTAAGTTTGCACGAAGTTGTATTCTGATTGGCTTAATTTTGTTTTGAATTTGTTTGAATTTGAAGATTTTTTCAAGAGTTATTATTCTGTGAAGGTGGTTGAAGGGTTGCAGCCACATCGGTCTGGGGCCCAGATAAACCGTGGTGGAGCAAAGGTTGAGGCTGCAAGGGGAACACATATTGGAGGAAAAATAACCAAGTAAGGGGGAACTGAACTTTTTATTCATTTCCTCTCTTATAGTTTGATGTAGGAGAATGGGTAGTGTTTGCATGTAGTAATGAAATGATGATGTATGTTGCTTGTTTGTTCTTCTCTAATTTATGTGCATATCACGACGCTTGGGTGCCACTTTTTTTTATTGCTATGTTTCCTTTGATGCCTAATGGGTACGTAAACCCATACATGTAGTGTAGTTGACCCTTCCTGAAACCTTGTGGACTGCTGCAGCTATGTGTGTTACGTTGTTGAGGTTATATTTTAGCTTTTGTTGTGGTTCAACTAACAATGAATCATACCAATGTGGTTTGTTCTGCTGTGTTCTTGGGATGGTAGTGTTGTGTAGCTTTTGCTTTCATTATTATACCACATCACACATTTAGATGCCTTGTAGGAATTACACATTTTTACAATTGTATAGAACAATAGAGTTTTAATTAAAAGTTAGAAAATTCAGAGAATCAAGGTTACGTATCTCCCTTCACAATAAGAATCAGGATTACGTAATTATTTTAAAAAACTACTTGAGAAACTTGTTGATTTGATTTTTTATATAATTTTGAATTTTTTTTATGTTTGTTTTTGATATTTTGAATTATTTGGAAATAGTGTCATCCGACGAGAATAGCCCGACAAACACAAGAAGTAAACAAAAAAATATTTTTTATTTTTGGTGCTTTACACACACACACACACACACACACACACACACATATATATATATATATATATATATATATATTTATATTTATAATTTTTAGAAAGAAAATTTGAAAATAGGTGTCATGCGACATGAGTGGTCGGCCAAACTCTAAAAGAAATAAGGAAAACTATTGTTTTAATGATTTTTATAGTAAAATATTTGTAAATAGTAAAAAATAATGTCCCAAACACTCTCTTCTTCTTTATATTACAACTAGCTTTTCTCTTCTTTTTTTTCCTTTTTTTTCTACCTCTTCCAGTATGTTTTTTTTTTTCAAAAGAGAATTAAAAAGTAGGTTTGTACATGTAAGCACTGATGAGAAGGGATGAGAGAAGTGTAGAAAATATTTTTTTTAATCCTTTTTCATATGATAGTTGTGTATTTATATCTACACATTACAATATTAATGTAATCCTAGTCTTAATTGTAATGAACAATATAAAGAAGAAATTGGTCATGATAGCAGTATATTACGGGAATCAAATCATAGTAGATCAGAGTACAATATCAATCATCATCAATAATATTGATTATAATCATTAGAAGAAATATTGCTTCTAGTTATAAGAATCATATAACTATTTTCTCTATTAGGAACAAAGGTAGAAAAGCAAAGAGTAAGGATGAAAATATGTTAGGTTGTTAGGCTCATGAGAAAGAGTGTGATAATTCTTCCTTTTTTTTCTTTTTTTTCTTCTTTTCCTTTTTTTCATCTCTTTTTCTTTTCTTTTTTTTTTCTAAAATTAAGGTTTGAAAATCTTTGCAAAAAAAATTATTTCACCTTTTTTATTTACGATTAACTAAAAAACATTTTTTTATTTTATTTTTTTTTAAATAATTTTTTGTGTTTTTGCTTAGAGACCCCTAAACACATCTATATATGGGGTCCTCTACCACTTGTACAACAGTTGAACATTTTGGATAATTAAATACCTTTGCGTATCAACCATTGTAAGAGTTTCCTCCCTAGGAAGTGAATATTTTTAAGCCTTATCTTGAGCCTAGACTAAGTGGTGGCACCATTACTTATCTTAAGACGAATCCATGGCATTAGCCTATCCTTTGTAGTGGCATGCTTCTCACATTCATCCATTTTGTTTTCTTGCCATTTGATGCTTTCTTTCTTCTTCATTTTGGTATCAGATTTACTCATTTATGCGCACCACTTTTCCTTTTTGTTTTGAATAAATTCATCATCTTCTTCTCTTGAACTTTGTGAAATGAACCTTCACATCTAGATATCATGCTATCTTAATGTCCAGAGAGGATTTTGACTTAGTTTTCTTAAGAAATCATCACCATATTCATGAATCTTAAAAAGGAACCATTAGATCTACTTACTTATGGTATAAGTGTTTAGGACACATTTCCAAAGAAAGGATGCAAAGATTAGTAAAGAACGAAATATTTCTGGTATTATATTTTACTTATTTGAACGTGTGTGTTGATTATATTAAAGGTAAATAAACAAAACACCCAAAGAAAGGAGCCAAAAGAAGCACTTATGATGAGTATCACCTTGAGAGGGCTTTTTGCAAAGGCCATTGGCTAGGCCCATTTTAGTTTACATGCTTTTAAATACTTAGTTAAATATCTAGGTGTAATTAGCATTTTTCTTTGGGCTTGTATTTAGGCCCAACTTTAATTTTTCTTTCCTTTAATTCATTTTAGGTCGAGAAGCCCAATGTCTTTTCTACAGCAACTGCCAACATCTCCATCACTTGGAAATGTCTTGGACCAAGCCAAAACCACGTCAACATTTTCAAGCGTTGCCTACGTATTCAACATCCAGCATTTTCTAGCATATGCTACTGGGCCTTAATGTCAATTGAGCCCATATGAGTGGTGAAGCACAATTCTTGCATTAGTCATCTTTCAATGTGGAGGCCTTTGTGCGTTTAAGGTTCCTAACCTCCCCATGCATTGCCAACCCTTATTCCTTCTCAAGGGCTTTGCTAAGATTTCTTGCTCACGAGGAACGTCCATACCTTGTAGTTGTTAGGGCTTTTGCTTGTTCACGTTTTCCATCCCTTTGTACATAGCAACTTTGTCGTTAGGTCCCTTCCCTTTCACGGTTGCCTTCTCCTACTTTACAAGGTAGGTCATTCTTTGTAAAACCTAGCTTTTTATGAATGATAGTGGATTTTTCCCTCTTTATCAAACAACTCACCTTCTAGTTGATGATTTATCGTCCTCATAGGCCCAATCAAAGGCCAATCACTAAGCTTATCTCATGCGCCAAGGAAGACATCAAGCTTCCTAAAAGTCCATTAGTATAGATTTAAATTGGGTTAATTGTTTAAGCCATGCTTTCAAAATAAATTATAAATTTCTAGAAGTAGTTTTGGATCATAATTCACCTAGCTTTTGCAATTGGATCCATTAGGCTTAATTACAAAAATCTAGGCCGAGTTGCATCTAGGTTTAGCGATGCTTTGCATAGTAAACACATAGGGTGAACAAGGGAGGCGTGATCAAGCCAAATTACACTCTAGGAATGGAGAACATTTTTCACCTTCTTGAGTGGCCACATAACACTCTAGGAATGGAGAGTATTTTTCCACCTTCTTGAGTGACCACATGACACTCTAGGAATGTAGAGTATTTCCCACCTTCTTGAGTGACCACATTGTCCTTCTCCTCTTGGACATGATTTTTGGCTTGGTCTCCAAGCTAGCCAAGTTAGAGATTTCAGGGTTTGTGCTAAGGTGTGTGAAAATATATATTTTCTTTAAAAGGTAAGGGTAAAAAGTGAAACAATTAGCTCAAAAAGGGTGACAACAAACAATTAACTTTCAGGTTGGCTATTTGGCTAAGTGGCAAAACATACCAAACAATGCCTTTATCCTTTCTAACCAATTATGTGATTTCATTAACAAGAATCATACAAAAATCAATTTCATGGTTATAACTACTTCTCTTACAACTCTTTACACACAAGCTAATAATACTAAAATTTTTTCAAAATTCTGGCTTAACACTCGTGTTTGAAAAAGGACTAGTTATCATACCATCATACTAAATTGTTTCTCACTCAAAGCATGTCACAAAATATTTCAATCAGTATGCACAATCGGGATGTAAAACAATCAATAGTTTATGTTATTTCAGTTCAATTAATCATTACATTAGTGGAAATGAAGATTGAGTTCAATTAATATTTTCTTCTTCCTTCATTTGTTGTGGAGAAAAGCAATTGGAACAATTTTTTAGTAGTTTAGAAACTTGTGCTGGCTTACTCGTCACAAACAATACTTCTTTAGCAACATTAATATCCTTTGGTTCCAGATTGTGAATTCCTTCTGACATTTTGAAATTTACCTCCTTCTTTTGATCTCTGATTTTGAGCTTGTTGCCATCAACATCTATGATAACTTTGGCGATTTTCATGAATTGTCTTCAAAGGATGAGAGGAACCTTAATATCATTGATCGAGGTCGTACCTAACCAAATAAAACATGTAAATGTAATACTCAGTAGTTCAACCAAGGTCGTCTCTTAGTTACCAACCTTTCATTTAAAGCTTTCCAGATTGCCATTCAACACAAGGGGGGTGGGAGGAAGGTCGACAGATTCATAATTTTAACACAAATTAATACGTAATTGCATGTTTGATCAAACAGTAGCGAAAATGACATTGATTCCTTGCTTTGAATAAAACTTCACCCATCCTAGATTACAAACTAAATTGCTTTTGTTATCCCTCATGAAACTCGCCATTAATCAACTAAGTAAAGGTTAACCACGACTTCAACATGCAATTAAGTATTTCACTTGTTCATGAATCTGTGACAATTCATTAAGCATGAACACGGTCAACGAAAATGAATTTCCCACTTTGAAAATTAAGAAAAAATAGATTGGGTTCTTCAATTAAAACGCAAATGCAAATCCAAAACGAAGAAATAACAAAATCCAATCGAACAAAACACTAATCTTAAGGTTTCATTTCATTCTATGTAAGGAATTAATGCATACGAAATTAGTTGCCCATGGAATTTGAATCAACACACAAACCCAAACAGAAATGAATCATAGAAAGGAAGAAAATAAGACAAAATCTCAAATTAGAAGAGAAAATGTACTTGTTCTTATGGGACCAAGTTGTACTTCACAAGTCTTGCAGACTGTCTCGATGTTGGGATGCCGAGTGAGTCTTCTGGCTTCGAAGGACTCTGGTCACGGCGCAGGTGTGCCTGCAAAAGATACTCTGATGCCAAAGTCAGTGCTGAGTGATGTCAGTGGTTTTAGAGAATATTTAATGCGTAATCAATGCATGGAACAATGTGCTATTTATACCTTTTTTCTTGTGGGTCCCACCTGGGATGGGCTTTCTAGCCCAATATTCCCTTTTTGGCTATTCTTGGATCCAGTGTTGAGAGGGGAAATTACCAAGAGATCCTTCAGGGATTGGCGGTATTCGATACTCGGTCATGAGGATCTCTACGGGTGGATGATCTCATCTTATTGGTCGAAATGGCTACGTCAGGGATCTGGACTGTCTTGGGGAGGGATACTCGTAGTGCGGGATAGACGGCTTAAGGATTTGTTGTCACAAACCTATTTGTTTGTGATTGGAGACGTCTAGAAGAGGATGCGGCCTTAAAGGGTCGTTGATGGCCGCCTGAGAAGGGATGGGCATTCTTCAGCACTAGGTATGTGGCCTGGAGTGCATTTGATGGCCGCGTACTATAGAAGGGGATGTCTAACGGGAGGTGTGCGGCCCAGATGTTTGTTGAGGGCCGCATGTTGAAGAGGAGGTAGCCGGCACAGGGTGTGTGGTGGTTGGGTTTGCTGAGGTTATATGCTTAGAGGTGCCGAGGCCGTGTACTTTGGGTATGGTTAGGACAATACTAAAAACGTTACTGTATTAGCTCCAATATGTGGAAGATTCAAGAAAAATGCATAAACCCTAACAATGGTGCTCTCCCAAAATGCAAAATCAGATTGGGGAAGAAGAGAGAATGACTACTACTCTAAGGAAACCTAAAAAACGTGGTCATATCACCATAGTTGCTCATAATTACAAAACTACAATTATGTCACTCAGAATTAGAAAAATGGCACTATAGACTGAAAAATGGTGGCCTAGTGATGTGGACAAGCTAAATGACATGGTGCAGACATGGCAATGATGTGGAAACTCTCTCTTCATCTTAAGATTAATGTCTAAGCTCCAAAATTTGCTCCACAAAATACCTAAAAACAATTAGAAATGGAAATTAGACTAATTAATGCTGAATTACTCAAAATTCGGAATAATGGCTCTATGAAGCCCAATTGAGGAAAATGCACTAATAAAAGAAAATTAAGCACTAAACAACCCTCAAGAATGGCACAAAAAGGCAATGGAATAAGGAAAATAATGACTCATCAATCCTCCTTCATATTAAGTATGACGAAATCCACTAAAAAAGTGAACTTGTCCACCTATCCCAGCACATCCTCAATGACTCCATATGAGCATTTTATTGATCGATCTGCAAGTTGTAAACTTATCCTTGTTGGTTTGATTTTAAGGCCCTTAATTTTTAAGCATAGATAAGGGCATCAAATTAATGCTCGCTCCCAAGTCGATTAGTGCTTGCCAATAGCTAAATTTCCAATTGTGCAAGGAATAATAAAGCTACCAGGATCTTTGAAATTTGGAGGGAGAGTTTTTTTAATGATGACACTACAATTTCCTTGGACTTTAATGATGTCTTCCTCTATGTAATTGCTCTTCTTGCTAAGCAAATCTTTCAAAAAGTTTGCATATGCAGCCATTTGTTGTATTGCTTCAGAGAGAGGAATTTTGATTTCTAATTGTTTGAAGTTCTGCATGAATCAAGCCAAATGCTTCTCCTTATCTTTATTTGTTGGTACTAGAGGATATGGAAGGATTTTCTCCACCTTTTCCTTTTTTATTTTCTGAATTTTCTCCTCCTCTTTTTTATTTTCTACTTTTTCTTCCTCTCCTCATTCTCTCCACTATCCTTCTCTTCCTCTCTTTCTTTCTCTATTTCATCATACTAATTCCCACTTCATGTTATAATACCATTACAATGCTCTTTTAGGTTCACAAATTGACTAGTTGTGTTTCCAGATTACAATAGAAGCTTCTATGCTCTTGAGATTTGAAAGAGACACTTGCATAAATTGTTGAAATGTCTCCTCCAACTTTGTCTACCTTTCGTACAAGGAGGGTTGTTGTTGTTATTATTGCTTGTTGGATGGTCCAGCTTGTCCCATGCTTGGATTAGACTTCCACCCTTTGATTGAAATTATCGTTGTTTCCTTGGCGGCCTTGATTTCCCATATAGTTGGTGTCCTCCTACGATTGACTCTACACGATACATTACCCATTTGCATGATTTCTCTACATAACACACAACTTTGCACTAGTGGTTGGTGTTGCACTTGGGATGCATTATGAATCTCTTGTGGCAATTATAATAACTTCTTCATAAGCACATCCATTTGTTATGTCATTAGCTTGTTTTGAGCTAACAACGCATCGTGAGTCTACAACTGCAAGACTCCCTTGTTTTGAACTTGAGTGCTCTTTGTTTGCACTTCGTAATCATTTGAAGTCATATTCTCTATTAATGCTTTGGCTTTTGCAGGTGTCTTGAACTTGATCATGCATGTAGCTGAGGCATCCAACATCACTTGGTTTGAGCACTAGGTCCCCTCAGAAAGATGCTAATTTGTGTTGGATCATCAAATCCATGCATTGGGGTCTTACTTAAAAGCCATTTGAAACGTTCCCATGTTTGGCTCAAGGTTTCTTCATAGTCTTGTTGGAACAATTCTATCTCTTGCCTTCCCTGATTAACTTTGAATTGAGGGAAAAAATTTTAAAGAAATTTTTGACTAAATCATCCAATTCAGTCAAGCATTTTCAGGAAAATAATGCAACCATACCTTTACATTCCCTACCAAAGAAAAAGGAAACAAACTTAAGCGAATAATATTGTCAGGTACCTGGTTGATTTTCACCGTGTACCAAATTTCCAAGAATGTCACCAAGTGATTATTAGGGGTTATAACCTTAGTAAAGATTGGGAAATATCTTATCACTGGAAGGAGAAATTAATTCCTCAAATGTAGTTAAACTCAATCAACAAGAATTTAGAGAATTGGAGATCAAATTCTCTCCAAGAAAAGGAGAATGATGACCCCCTAACTCCTATCAAGGATGAAGGCATATGGTACATGCTTAGGGAGAATAAGCATGTTTAAAAGGGAGTTTCTTCACCTTCTTTTGATTTAGTTTTATGTTGACTTTCCGACTTATATTGACTTGACTTCAGTTGACTTGTTGACCTTAGTTGACTTGACTTAAGTTGATAAGTTGACTCTTCGGTTGTTTGTTTTGTAGGAATAAGCTAGGACCAACTTGGAGGAAGATAACAGTACTTGGATTAAGGGAGAGGCTTTAATTTGGGACCACACATGCTATGAGTGTCTTTTGAAGAGCTTGGAGAGCAAGTTTTACCATCTCTTTTAAAAGGTCAAAGGTGCCACAAGCTTGGAGACTAAACTAGGGTTGTCTCCTTTTCAAGACACCTCCTTTAGACCTAGTTTCTAGAAGCTTAGTTTTGTGTTATTTCATCTTTATCCTTAGCTTTGAATTTTGTTCAAGAGGCCCTTTCCAGCACTTATAAAAAGGGCTCTCCTAAACCTTTGTAATGGTTGAATATTTTGAAGTTATAAATTCTATATTTGTCATTTGTGAGAGTGTTCTCTTAGGACAGTCATCTTCTCTTGGTTTTATCTTGAGAATTACTCTCAAGTGGCGACATACACCATTAATCTTGAGTATGGTGAGATTTGTGTCCTCTCGAATGGCGTACCATCACCATTCAGCCCCCTCCCCTCTTCTTGTCTTCCATTTTTTTATCATATTTCTTCTCTTTATGTTCAATTCAATTTGCATACATTATGTATTCGTGTTCTTATTTTGGTTTTCTTGTTAAGTGAGCCTCTCTTCTTCTCTTGAGCTTTTAGAAGTGAAAATTCACATCTAGATAATCATGATTATCTTAATGTCTAATGGGGATCTTCTTAGAGCTTTCTTAATCACCATAACACCATATATTGTTAATGCTAAAATGGGTCATTATAATTGAAGATTTGGTTTTATAGGAACATTCGTTACATCATTGGAGAGAATGTATGTGCAAGTGTGTGAATGAAAATGGCAGCCTTGGTACAATGATAATCCTTCACTCTCGGAAGCTTGATCATAATGAAGAAGTCTCGTCATTATGCCTCCAAAAAAGCAGCTCGTTCCATGCATCAAAAGCATCATCTTGGATGAATTCTCTTAAGAATTTCTTCTTAGGGCAGAAAACAGTAAACCAATCCCTTAGTGAAGGTCTTGAAGTTTCAGCTAAAAGTACATGGGAACTCTTGGGCATCTTAACCTTGTTTTTTCCTCAGATCTAGGGCTTCTATTGTGGGACATATGTAATTTGGTGCAATTTTTATTTCCTTTAGAGAAGAAGGTGTCCAAACACATAGGAATTTATATAATATGTGAAAATCAATAACATTTTATAAAATAATAATAATAAAATCTAATATGTAACTAAATCCATATATATAAATATAATGACTGATATCTTAATTCTAAAGTTAAATGATTAAATTATAAATGACTTGAAATCTCTAATGATAACTAGTTTATTATTAACTTTGAATATACTAGTGTAAACACAGGCGCTATCGCGCTTCTGTGTACACATTTTCTAAATATATATGATATTTATTAGTAGGTTGTGATATTGTAATATTAATAAGTTGATATGTAAAGTAAATTTATATTTATTAGAAATAAAGTGGAATAAATAGAGAAAATAAGGAAGATAATTGTTAATGAATGAGAAAAAAAAAAGAAGAAAATAATTGTTAGAATAGTTTTATAGAAAACATGTAAAAATAGTTAGTAGTCCTTAAAAACTAAATAAATAATTATATTATAATGGGTAAATTAGTAATAAGTAATTGTGGACACAAAAGAGAGAATTCTCTTTATATATAGTTATAGAAACACAGGCGTGGGTAACATTTATATGAACACATTTTTTAAATATATATGATATTATAGTAGTAAATGGTGATATTATAATATCAGCAAGTATATAAATAAAGTGGAATAAATGGAGAAAATAACAAAATATAATTGTTAGTGTTAGATCTGTATAACCATGAGAGAAAGAAGAAAGGATGCGTACAAAAACGTCCAAGAAAGGTTTGGTGAAAAATAATTCAAAGAGAGTTTGTTTGCTTATAGATTTATTAGAACCTTTGTGCAATATATAGAATACAATCTCCCATCATATAAAGGGAAAAGTAAAACCTAATAAAACTGAATATTTGATAATAATAAAAGAGAATCAAGTATATGATATCTCTATCAATATAAATAAAAGTAAGATATATATAATATCTTTATCACCCCCTCTCAAGGTGGGCATCAACATTGTAAAGGCCCAACTTCGAAGTAGCAATCCGAAAAGTAGAAGGATGTAAGGACTTTGTAAACATATTAACAAGTTGACTTCTAAAAGGAACATGGAGAAGCTGAATAAGGCCATCAACAAGCTTTTTTTGAATAATGTGGGAATCAAGTTCTATATGCTTGGTTCTCTCATGAAAAGTGGGATTCTTGGCAATGTGAATAGTATAATTGTTGTCACAAAAGGTAGTGTAGGGAGTGGGAACAGAAAATTGCAAATCTCGAAAAAGGTAGGGAATCCATTGTAGTTCACATGCTAAGGATGCCAAGGCACGATACTCAGCCTCAAATGAAAACCGTGAAACAATTAGATTTCCAAGCAACCAAAGAGGTGCTTAAGAAAACACAATATCTAGAAACAGAGCGTTAGGTAGTGGCACATGTTGCCCAATCAGAATCAGAAAATGTCTGAATTTTAATAGATATGTAGGATTTATACAAAAGTCCATATCCAGGAGCATTTTTCAAATAGCAAATGATTTGTAAAGCCTGCTCATATGTGGTTCACACGGAGAAGAAACAAATTGGATGAGTTGTTGGGTAGCAAAACTAATATCAGGCTTGATGTTAGTCAAGTAAAGTAATCACCCAATAAGATGCTAAAAGGAAGAAGGATCAGGTAGAAGAGCTCCCTCGTCGGCATGAAGTTTGATAGAAGGATCAAATGGTGTTGGTGCAGGTTTACATCCAAGCATCCCAGCCTCTGAAATGAGGTCCAAACAATATTTCCTTTCATTCAAACAATTCATCAAGAGAACGAAAAACTTCAAGGCCCAAAAAATATTTGATAGGGCCAAGATCTTTAATATGAAATCTAGAATGAAGATGAGCTTTTACAACATTAATTTCAGTAATGTTATTGCCTGTGAGAACCACATCATTGACATAAACCAATAAAACAGTAATAACAGAGCCAGATTTCTTCACATATAAATCTTCATATAAGTCTCCATGGAGAAAAGCATTGTCAACATCCAACTGATGAATAAACCAATCACTAGTAGTGGCCAAGGCTAAAAGGATGCGGATAATAGTAAGTTTAACAACAGGAGAGAAAGTTTTGAAATAATCAAGCCCCTCGGTTTGAATAAAACCCTTAGCCACCAACTGTGCTTTAAACCTATCAACTATGCCATCTGGTTTATGTTTGAGTTTGTAAACCCAACGACAACCAATTGGCTTGATTCCAGAAGGAGGAGGAACTAAAGTCCAAGTCTGGTTTCTGTCAAGAGCATGTAACTCAGCATTCATAGCTTGTTTCTAGCAATCATGTTGAGCAGCTTCTTTGAAGGAGAAAGGTTCAACTTGGGCAGAAATATTATGACAAAAAGTAGTATGGTTAGAAGAACAATTATCATAAGAAATAAATGAATGCATTGGATAAGGTGTGGAAAAAGTAGAGCATGAAGTGGAAGCAACACAACAATAATATTGATAAGTATTGAGGCTTGTTTTTCACTCTATGAGAAGTTCTAAGATCAAGATCAATAACTTCAGCATTATCAAAAATAGTACTAGTAATAGGGTCCATGGTAAGGTTAGTGGCATGTGAAACAGGTAAAGCTAGAAAGTCATACATGCTAATATCACAATTATGAGAATCATCAATTGAAGCAATAGAGTTACCAGATGCCAAAAAGAATGAGTAAGGAAAAATATTTTTATGAAAGAAAACATTCCTAGTCACAAAAGTAGACTTGGAGTGAAGATCATACAAAACATATCCCTTTGTTCTAGATTTATAACTAAGGAAAACACATTTTAAGCTTTGAGAATCCTATTTAGTTCTTCGAGTATTGGCAGAACTAGCATAAGCCAGACAACCAAAAACTTTTAGATTAGAAAAATTGGGTTTAGTAGAATAAACCAATTCATAAGGAGATTGATTACTGAGAAAAGGAGTGGGTAACCTATTAATTAGATGAACAACCAATTTAAGGGAATAGGACCAGAAAATGTTTGGTATTTTTGCTTGAAAAAGAAGAGCATGACACACATTAAGAAGATGTTGATGCTTCCTCTCAACAATCTTGTTTTGTTGAGGAGTTGCAACACAAGAAGTTTCATGAAAAATACCATTGCTATTATAAAAATCATTAAGAAGAAACTTCTTGCCATTCTCGGAACGTATTTTCTTAAGCTTGCAAGAAAACTAATTTTCTGTCAAATTAATAAAGTTTTGAAGAAGAGATCTGACTTTAGTTTTATTTTTAAGAAAAAGAATCTAAGTAAATATGCTATAATCATCAACTATAGTCAAAAAAATACTTGTATCCAAATATAAACATGGATAAGTTCAAAAAATTGAAGAGATTTACTAATGCTGGAAGATTATTTAAGACGTTTTTGTTTGGCAAAAGCACAAGCATCACAAGAAATAATAGAAGGAGAAAAAAATATCAGAATGATCAGAAACAAGAAGCTGTAAAATTTTATTAGATAGATGACCAAGTTTCATATGCCACAAGTTACAAGGATTAACATTATTAATGAGAGCAGGATGTGGTAAAGAAATGTTTGTGTCAAATATACTCAAGTTACTTCTTTCTTGAGAACTATCTAAAAGATAAAACATGCCTTGATGTTTCCTAGCTGATCCAATTGTTTAGAAGGTATTTGTCTACACAATAAGACAAGTATTTTGGGAGAAAAGCATAAGACAATTAGTAGAATTAAGCAATTTAGGAATAGAGATGAGTTGAACAGAGAATTCAGGAACAAAAAAGGTGTTGTGAAGGATAAGAATGCCCAAGACAATGGTACCCGAGAATTTAGCAATGACAGAGTTTTGGTTGGGTAATTGTATAGAAATAGGAGAAATAGGTTTGAGATTTTGAAATAAAGATTTGAAAGGAAAAATTTGGTCAGTAGCACCACTATCTAAAATCCAAGAAGAAAAGGAAAAAATAAAACATGTGGGTTTGGTAGTACATTGATGAACAACAGTAGCTATGGAAGAAGAATCATTTTATTGGATCAAGGCGAGAAGAGCTTCATACTGCTCTCTAGAGAAACCAAATTGAGCTTCAGCTTTGTCATCCTTTCTGGCATGAAGATCAGTAGTAGAGGAGACAGTATCAACCATACTAGCATGAGTAGAGGGCTTAGAAGGAGGAGGTTGGACTTTAGTGTGTAGGTTAGAGCCTTGAGGCAAATCATTCTTAATCCAACAAGAATCAGAGGTATGATTGGTTCGGTGACAATGGTCACAATATCTAGGATTGCGGCCACCAGACCGAGGAAAGCATCCTCGTCCATGATTGCCAGAGAAGCCACCGCGAAAAGTTTTACCTATCCCTCGTGAAAGGCAAGATTGGTCGTAGAATCATGAGAATTAAAATGAAAAGTAGCCTTAAATTCACGTTTTTATTGAAGAATCAAAGAAAGAGTTTTCACTAGAGTAAGCATAGGCTCCATAAGCATAATTTTGGACCAAACTTGAGAGAATTCATCATTCAGGCCACGATGAAATTTGATGAAACAATCATCATCACACTTTTTCTGAATCTTGGAAATCAAGCCACACGTGCAAGGAGAAGCATAGGTACAAACAAGAATCATGTGATACAAAAAGAGTTCTTTCCATAGGATCTGAAGGCGTGTGTAATATTGAGAATGGTGGAATCACCTTGTCGACAATTCTGAATTTCCTCCTGTAAATCGGCAATGCTTATCCCCATGAGAGAATCATTGAAGAAGATCGGTCTATATATATGACGCAAACTCCATCCACATAACAGATTGTGTAATGGCGGTCGTCATTGAGTGAGTGAGCCACAAAATTACCATCTTGTTACAGCATTTCCAAGCTGCATGCAAGGGATCATTAAAGGGTGGACATGGAAGGGTGCTGATAACAAAACAATCATTGTTTTTGGTTTCCAACGCAACGAGCATATCATGTCACCATTGCGGATAGTTGTTATCGAAAAGAAGAGGCGACACCAAGACAAGAGTAGGATTCTCACCAGGGTGAAGAAATAGGGGATGGGCAGGATTTGTTAGATGATCAGAACATGGGTTAAGGTGCACATGATTTGTGGGAGAACTAGAGGATGACGTAGTATTGGCCATGGTAGGAAATCAACAAGAAAGGAGAAAATACGGAGGCAATTTAAATATGATACCATGTTAGATATGTATAAGCCATGAGAGAAAGAAGAAAGGATACATACAAAAACGCCCAAGAAAGGTTTGGTGAAAAACAACTCAAAGAGAGTTTGGTTGCTTATTGATTTATTAGAATCTTTGTTCAATATATAGAGTATAATGTCTTATCATATAAAGGGAAAAGTAAAACCTAATAAAACAGAATATTTGATAATAATAATAATAATAAAAAAGAATCAAATATATGGTATCTCTATCAATTTAAATAAAAGCATAAAAGCAAGAGATATATAATATCTTCATCCGTTAGAATAGTTCCATAGAAAACATGTAAAAATAGTTATTAATCTTTACAAAATAAATAAATAACTATATTGTAAAGAATAAACTAAAAATAAGTAATTATGGATAAAAGAGAGAATCACCTTTATATTATATCTATAGTTTATCTTTTGTAATGGTAATTGATTTGCAATTATGATTACTTTAGTTTAGCCTTCACATAAATATATGTAATATGCATCTAGCTCCTTTGTACTTCTCAATAATAATGTATCTTTCAATGTTATTAGTGATAGACAGCACACATGAATGAAACTCACTCGCTCACTTCCGTTCTGTGCCTTAATATTATATATGCTACGATTGCAATGCTAAACTAACACATCATGATGTTGCTTTCATCAGTAATAAGTATCGTTTCACAATATTGTTTCACTCACAAGACTCTTCTGTTTCGCCACGTAGCTCGCAAGATCTCCACAGTTCTTTAGCAAAAGCAACTTAAAAATAAAAAATTAAATTCTATTTTATGAAAATATTATCCATACATCATAACGCAATTAACAAGCAATTTAAGGTGATTCCATCAACATGATCTTATATTTGATCTCAATCCTCCACCAGAAAAGCTTTCACTACATCAATATTTTACATTCAACCCGTATCTAATTAGTCTACTTTAAAAAGAAACACCTGCCATTAAAAGTCTACTTTGAAATATCGATTCCGTTAAGATTTTATCTTTAAAGGTCCTTCAATGAGCAGAAGAAAATTAAATATTTAAATTATTTTAAACCTCAAATTCTAAATAATATGATATTATTAAGTGTGATAAGAATAATTATTTATTTCACATTTTTTCCGATCAGTTTACGAGTTGTTTTTAAATATAATATTTAGTAATTTCTCGTGACATTTTATTTAAATATAATATTGACTGGTTTCAACATTGTGACTTACAAAAAAAAAAACTGCGATTTTCTAGTTATTTCTAACATTGTCACTTAGAAAAAATCAACTTAAATAATATTATTTTATATCTATATATAAATAGATTCTTTTTTGGTGTCTATTTTTTTTCACTTTTACCCTTCAAATTACTGTTTATTTATATTTAATTTATTTTTAAATTTAACTATTTTTCTAATATAAATAAATACAAATATCTATTAATACAAATTATCTACAATTAAATTATAAGAAATTATTTATAATATCACTGATCTTTGTTATTACAAAAAAAAAAAAAAGTGAACATATACATGTGTGTAGCTCATGTATTTTTACCAATTTTGTGTAAAGCGGTTACCGAAAAATTAAAAATGATAAAAAACATCAGTACTATACATAAGGGATGACAACCGGGTGGGATGAGAATGGTTTTTACTATTCCATAAAAAAAATCATCCTCATCCCATACCCAAACTCAACAGGTATTAAACTTTCGTCTCATCTCCATTTTCATCAAATAAAGGGTATATATTTGTATCCATACCCATACTCACTTTTCTACTGTTTCAATATTAATCAATTAATTTTATAAATTAATAAAAAACTATGACAAAAGAAATATAATATTATCAAATATTTAATATTAGGAGAAAGAATGTTTCTTCGATATCAAATATTTAGAAAGAATTTATATTATAATTGATTATGAATATTTTAATAATAATGGGGACGAGGATATGACGGAGACGAGTATTTTGGTGGGTATGGGAACAAGAATGGGGCGGATATGTACATCCTCATACCCACACTTATACCCAGTCAATACGAGAATTTTCAGTCAAAATGTGGACGAGTTCAGGCTAGAGATGGCAAATAAACCCGCCCCCGTGGGTATTGCTCGAACCCGTCCCCGTTTAAACGGGGAATTCTAGCATTGACTGAGTATGGAAAATTTTTGACTTTTTCAATTGGGTATGAGGATGTATATAACCCCGCCATAATACTCGTCCCCGTCACATCTCCTTCCCTATTTAAATTATTAAAATATTAATTAATTAAGTAACCATATATATATATATATACTTTCTATTTTTTATTTCTTCTAATTATTTGGTTTGTCATGAAATTCATTCGCATTTCCAATATATTTTTCATCTTATGATAACATTTATGTAATTATGTTAAAATGATCTATGTCAATTAAAAAAAAAATTATGTCCCACATTTGATTATTTCTATTATTTTTTAATATTTTTTTATTATATATTTTCCTTTAACATGAGAATGTTTAATACTCTCAATTTAATTGTTTAATAGCATAAACCTTTTCATTTCCTAGTAATAATTAATAGCATAAACCTTTCATTTCCTAGTAATAAAAAAAAATTATGTACTTACTATTATTTTTGTTTCATTTCAAGAACTCTTTTGTTTCGCTAAAACAATATTGGTTATTTCTCAAGCATTGAGTATATATGTTAATATTTGAAAAGTTTTCTTAGATTTCTAAGGTATTTTTCATCTTATCATACCCTAAATTATACATTTATTTTTTCTTTGTGCGATTTCTTTCAATGGTCTCTCAAATTGTTTTTAAGACACACATTTGTTAGTTTTTTTATATTTTTATTTGTTGTTTATTCTCATCATGTAGAATACTATTTCGATATATTTTATCTAATTATTTTTTATTTTAACTTATTATCAATCATACTATAATTTTTTTACTATAATTGTATAAATAACTTTTCTTTACTACAATAAAAATTTAATGTAATTGCCATGAATATTTTTTTATCTCCATCTAACATATATTGGAGTTCAAAAGATATAAGATCTATGTCAAAATTTTATTATTATGTTTATTATTTGTTCTTTGCGTCATTTTGATCGAGTGATGTACTATAACTTTTATTAGTGTATAAAAAAGAGATTTATTAGAATTTAAAAAATTGAAGTAAACAAACATTTAAAATGTATTTTAATTTGAATATTTGTTTTCCTTCTATATTTTTTTAAAAAATATTTTTAAATTTTATCAACTAGGTTTCATTAATGTTTGCAAATTTAATAAATATTTTAGTTCTCATCAGATTTTATTTGGTAATGTAATCTAAAATGTAAAAAATTATAATTTATTTTAAAGTATTTGATATCGAACAAACAATCATCCTCCTAATATTGAATATTTGATAATATTATATTTCTTTTACGTAATTTTTTATTGTTTTATAAAATTAATTAAAATTAATATTGAAGTATAAGAAAACAGGTACGGGTTTGGGTATGAGATTATACTCGTTACCCAGTGGGGATGGAGATGAGACAAAAGTTCGATACCCATTGAATTTGGGTACGAGGATGAGGATGAATTTTTTCTACGGGAATGGGTATGGGATAGCGAAACCTTTCTCCGCCCCATTGCTATCCCTAATTTAGGAAATATCCACGGAGATGAGTTTATTTTATGGAACGATAATAAATGAGTATTTTTAATAAACACTCATGTGAGTTAGTATGTTATTTAATTATTTGTCTACACTATCATAGAATTAATATGTGAATATTTCACATCACAATTTTCAGTGAATTTTATTTCAATATTTTTTTAAAATTTAAGTTTCTAGTAGAATAATATTTTAGAATTTAGTTATATATATATATATATATATATATATATATATTTTAGATCTATATATGAATTTAGAAGTATGTTTAAAAAGATTAACTTTTTAAAATTTACATTGTATTATATAAGTTCAATTTAATTTTTATGAAGATCAAATTTAAGTACATTAATATTTTAGTTACAATTTTATTTCAATTAAATTTGATTTTAAAATTAATTTTTTATCTAAATACTCCTTTCAAATAATTTCATTTATAATTTTTTATATATAAATCACTATAAGAAAATGCTTTATTAGTAATTAATTTTAGTGATCAAATATTGTTAGTCACTATAGTGACCAATTTAGATACCAATTTAAAAAATAAAAAATTATTGCTTAATAAAATAATCACTATTATAAATAAAAAATTATAATTAGTCACTAAATTGGTCATTAATTAATTATAGACCAATTTAGAAACTAAGTCATTTTGGTAGCCAAAATCTAGGTAACTAATTTTTAGTGACCAAATTTCTTTTGATAGGTAATTTTGAAGACCAATTTAGTGACTAATTATCATTTTTTTATCCATAGTAGTGACTATTTTAATAACCAATAATATTTTACTTTGTAAATTGGTATCTAAATTGGTCACTATAGTGACTAACAACTTTTAGTCACTAAAATTAGTTACTAATCAATTTTTTGTAATGAAAATAGATTATTCATGTGTATTCGTGATATCCATTATGAATGATACTTATTAGTTTTACAAACATTCAACAAATAATGAAACAAAAATTTTAAACAAGACAAATGAGGCTTTTTGTATTTTGGGTCCATTCAAAATCAAATTTGTATAAATAGATTCGCTATTTTATTTTTGCGAAAATGGATAGTATTTGTATTCTTGCCGACTTGTTGCTGCCCCTACTTGTATTGGAATTGATAATTTGAGTTGAATATTAAAATAATCATCACAATTATCCATATGGATGCCTTTTTATAATATTCATGTTACAGTTAACCTTCTGAACGTGAATCATAAACAGCCATTTATTTCATACAAATCTACTAGAAAAAGAAAGCCTTATTATTTTATCCTTCTTCATCAATGCCTATATCTTCCTTATCCATAACAAACCTTTCTATCCTCAATGGAATTCTTTAACACCATAAGCAGCTTTGCTGACATAAAAGGATAACTACCAAATCACTCACTTTACGTCATATTAACTACAACGAAGTAAAAACGAAATCTAGGCTGAGCTAATTAAGAAATAAGTGATTCATTTGCAACCATAATAATTTATAACACTCAATATTTTACTTTTACTCAACAAGTTTTACACTAACCTAATTAAAATAACATTTACTTTAAAGTGAAAATTTTCAAGTAATAATTAATAAACCATTTTAGAAA